>Ga0315555_1002357_pt1 | contig 13307 bp, 11 predicted proteins | sample SalMarSW160380MG_FD_202113 | JGI IMG/M metagenome (GOLD analysis project Ga0315555, IMG submission 202113) | Salt marsh sediment microbial communities from the Plum Island Ecosystem LTER, Massachusetts, United States - Salt Marsh Sediment SW1603-80 ...
AAAGTGGACTTATATAATCTTAAATAAACCGCGAGGAGTTATTACTTCCGTTTCTGACGAATTGGGAAGAAAGACCGTGATGGATTTGATACCCACAAAAAACAAAGGTTTGGTCCCGGCAGGCAGGCTGGATGAGGATTCCGAGGGACTTCTTTTAATTACAAATGACGGAGATTTAGTACATGGCTTAACTCACCCTTCTTTTGAAATCGAAAAAGAATATGAAGTCACATTGCCGAGAGTTCCGGGAGAAGAGCTCAAAAAAATGGAGAAAGGAATTCAGGTTGGGAATGATTATCTGAAGGCAAGTAAAGTCACTTTCCCAGGAGGAAAAAAGCTAGTTATTACTCTTAAAGAAGGAAAAAACCGGGAAATAAGGAGGATGCTCGGGATGTTAGGGTATAGAGCGGAAAGACTCAAAAGGATAACAATAGGCTGTCTTAGTCTTTCTAATCTTAAACCCGGGGAATACAGAGAACTTACCTCCAAAGAAATTAGTAAGTTAAAAGGACTTATAAATGGAAACGATTGAATCCTTTGTTGCTGTCGACCTTGAAACTACCGGGCTTGACCCAAAAAAAGAAACTATAATAGAAGTTGGTTTAATTCATTTTAACGAAGGAAAAATCGAAGAAAGATTTTGCAAAACTGTGAATCCAGGCAAAACTGTTTCTGATCATGTCTTAATACTAACAGGGATTAAACAAAAAGAACTTCTCTCGAGCCCTTCTTTAGAAAAAATTATTCCGGAAATTAAGGAATTTATAGGAAACTACCCTCTGGTAGGCCATAATGTTGATTTTGATATTAGTTTTTTAGAAAAAAGTTTTTCCCTTAACAATATAACTTATGATACGTTTAACTTAAGCAGAATTTATTTACCTTTTATTTCCAGCCATAGTTTATCCAGCATTGTAGAGTATTTCAAAATCCCTTATGATGATGCCCACAGAGCAGGGGCAGACGCGGAAATGGCAGGAAAAATATTTTTAGAGATGTTCGACTTGATGACAAATTTAGACCCTCGGATTTTGAAAAAACAACTTGATATTATGGGAGATAAATATTTTGAAGGAGAACTAATCAAAAAAGCTCTGGATATTTCTTTACGTAAAGGGCTCAACAGGAAACCGTATCCCTTTGAAATTCCGGTTAATTTCAGGGAAAACAGAAGGAAAAACAATTGCAAGAAAAAGTCTTTAATGAAAGAATACTTTGCGAATGAACTTCTTGAAGACCGTCCATCTCAGCTTAAGATGGCCGAATTGGTCGAATCGACCCTGTCTGAAGGAGATTTTCTGCTCGTGGAATCATCCGCGGGAACAGGTAAATCTCTTGCATATCTTGTCCCGAGTATATTGGACAGTAAAGACGATAAAGGACCTATTTACATTTCAAGTTATACCAAAAATTTGCAACAGCAACTCTTTTATAATGATATTCCTTTTGCCGAGGAAATAACCGGGTGTGGAGTAAACACAGTATTGCAAAAAGGACGCTCTAACTACCTTTGCCTCAGAAAAATAAAGGAACTACCTCGGGATCTGGATCCCCTTTCTCTTTGCGCTCTTACTTTATGGAGTTCTCTTTCTCTAACAGGAGATCTTTCGGAAATTTCTTATGTATTCAGAGAAATAAACAAAGGTTTAATTTCTATGGACGAAACATGTAAAAAAGAAATGTGCCCTTATTACGGTGATTGCTTCTATTATGACATGAAGAAAAAATTAAAAGATGCGGATCTTATCCTTGTCAATCACGCCCTTTTCTTTACAGGAAAAATAAATGTAAGTAAGGTTATTTTCGATGAAGCTCACGAGTTAGAAAGAGCTGCTACTTCAGGTTTTTCAACGAGTATCAGTTTTGGAGAAATTCAGGCTGTGCTCAACAATATCTCTCGAAATTTGAAACAACTTAAGATAAAAAAAGAAATAAAAAACACAATCGATACGGCAAAAGATACTTTTGAGAAAATTGCCGATAAAGTTCTTTTATCAAACAATTACAAGGAAGGATTGTACAAGGATCAAGAAACCTCGGCTTTACGTTCTCTATATGAAATTCTGGAGAAAGTAAATTCTCTTCTTTCTTCGGTCAACATAGAAGACAAAAAAGAAAAAGAAAAACTAAAAGAAATTCTTTTAAAATTAAACATTATTTTAGAGCAGGAAGAGGACGATAGGGTTTTCTATTACAGTATTCCCTACCGTCAGCGCCTATCTTCGATTGAATTAATAGCTGCGCCTCTCGATATAGCTCCTTATCTTGAAGAATTTCTTTATCCGAATCTCGATTCTTTCGTAATGACTTCGGCAACCTTAACAGTAGGAGAATCATTCGATTTTATTAAGAATATCCTTGGGTTAAACAGTCTTGGAGAGAGGCTAAAGGAAGTGTCCCTTCCGGAAACCTATAAATTCAGAGAACAAGCTTTAACTATTATCCCGGCTTTTATGTCCGCTCCGGACGATCGGGATTTTATTAATCAAGTTAGTCAATTTATTAAAGATGTGATTTTTCCGACAGAGAAAGGAACCCTTGTTTTGTTTATGTCATACAAACATATGAAAGAAGTTTATAAGCAAGTATACGAAGACTTCGACGCACAAGGTAGAGAAATTCTAATTCAGGGGTTTGGCAAATCGAGAAAGAAACTTTTGAACCGTTTCAAGGACAATCCCTCTTCTATTCTTTTCGGAACCAGCTCCTTCTGGCAGGGAATCGATGTACCGGGTAAGTCTCTTGAAATTGTAACTATAGAGAAATTGCCTTTTCCAAATCCCGCGGAACCTCTAATAGGAGCGAAATCAGACTATTTCGAGAAAAAAGGCCTCGGCGGCTTCGCTCATTACATCCTCCCTCTTTCGGTCCTGAGATTAAAACAGGGATTTGGCAGATTGATACGCTCGACAAGAGACACAGGTGTAGTATTTCTCCTAGATACAAGAGTTTTGAATAAATCTTATGGTTCTATTTTTCTGGAATCCTTACCTACGGAAATTTCCGTAGTCAGAACAAGCCTGGAAGCACAAAATGCGCTGGGCGCCTGGTTTGAAGAAGGTAAGATATATAGTATTTTTTCAGAAGGAGAAGAATGGGAAGATTTTTGAAAACACCTGTTAATGATATTCTTTTCGTTACCGTTGGGTATACTCTCGGAGGGAGCGAAAATATGATTGCCCTGATTGCTCCCAGATTGGAAAAGCGTGGTTATAAAGTTAGAGTTCTTGCTTTTAAGGATTGGGGACCTGTTTCTGATAAATTAAAAGAGCTCGGAATAGAATGTGTCTCTCTTCAAGGTAAGGGAAAACTTGATTTGCGAGTTTTGTGGAGATATTTCATTTATTTAAAAAGAGCTCCGCCTGATCTTATAATAGCTTTTCTTTATCGAGCTTACATTCCAAGTCGTATTTTTGGGTTTCTTCTCGGTATACCCAATATTTCTTCTGTTAGAGATGTCCCACAATGGATGAATGCGTTTCATATCTTTCTCGAAAGAATTACCGTAAATTTGAGTGCCGGAATTTACTCTTGTTCAAATGCCGTTAGTAAATCCTTAATCCGAGATATAGGTATAAAAAAAGAACACATCGTTACAATTCCAAATGGTATTGACGCAGATGCGTATTCTATTAAAATAAATAGAGAAAAAAAACTGCGGGAGTTGGGATTAAGAAACAATTTAGAAATAGTTACTACAATTTGCAGACTTCATGAGCCAAAAAAAGGAGTAAAGGTATTACTTAATGCAACAAAGATGCTGCAGAAAACAACTGATTTTCAGTTACTTATTGTAGGAACGGGAAAAGACGAAGAAAAACTTAGATTAATGGCTAATGAAAAAGAAATAAACGTTCATTTTTTAGGAGAAAGAAAAGATGTGAGAGAGATTCTCCAAATAACAGACATTTTTGTTCTTCCTTCTCTATATGAAGGATTTCCAGTTGCCATTCTGGAAGCAATGGCTGCCGGAGTTCCGGTAGTAACTAGTAGGGTTGGAGGTTCGGTGGACGCAGTTATAAATAAGCAAACAGGTTTTCTGGTCGAACCTTCCAATCCAAATGAATTAGCAGAAAAAATCAGGGAATTTCTTCTGAATAAAAAAATGAGAAAGAGTTTCGGGGAAGCGGGTTTTAAGAGGGTAAAAGAAAATTTTTCAATAGATAAAACCGTAGATGAAATTGAAAATCTGTGGAAAGGAGATTTGAAGTGAGAAAGGAAACAATTCTTATCACCGGAGGAGCCGGATTTATCGGATCTCATCTTATTGAAAGATTGATAAAAAAAGGATATTTTGCCTTATGCCTTGATAACTTTAATGATTATTATGATCCAAAATTCAAAGAAAAGAATATTTTAAGTTTAATTGAAAACCCAAATTTTAAACTAATTAGAGGGGATATTTTAGATGTTGATCTTCTGCATAATATTTTCTCCGGTAAGCTATTGAACACAGATCCTGGACACGGAACACAAAAATCCAGACCCACCAAAGTTGTTCATCTTGCAGCCATGGCAGGAGTACGTTCCTCTATTGCCAGCCCTGCGATCTATGTCGATGTCGATGTTAAAGGTACTGTGAATCTACTTGAAATGGCTAAAGAGTACAATACTAAACATTTCATATTCGCTTCTTCTTCTTCTGTTTACGGTATAAACAAAAAGACACCTTTTTCGGAAGATGATCCTGTCGACCTTCAAGTATCTCCTTACGCGACTGCCAAAAGAGCTGCCGAACTTTACTGTAAAACTTATCATAATTTATATGGAATACCTGTCACAATTTTAAGATTTTTTACGGTTTACGGAGAAAGGCAGCGCCCCGATATGGCTATTAGAAAGTTCGTAAAACTTATTATGAAAAACAAACCTATTCCCATGTTCGGAGATGGCAGCTCGATTCGGGATTATACTTACATAGATGATTGTATAGATTGTATTTCTAAGGCTATCGAAAAACCAACGGATTGTGAAATAATTAATATCGGAAGCGGAAGAAAGATAACCTTAAAACAACTAATAGAGGTGTTACAAAAAATATCGGGCAGAAAAATTACGATTCAAAAGCTCGGGGAACAAACGGGAGACGTCCCTGTCACCTACGCGGATATAAGCAAGGCAGAAAGGTTGTTAGATTATAAACCACGTGTTACTATAGAAGAAGGAGTAAGAAGATTCTTTGAGTGGTATAAAAAAGAATTTGAATAGTTAAAATTTTGATATTTTGATAGAAAGTTTAATTCTGAAGGTATTGAGGAGGAATTGGTGAACGTTCCTTTGTTAAATTTAAAGCGTCGTTATAGTATAATAAAAGAAGGAATCGATAAAGCAATTGAAAAGGTTTTAACCTCGCAGAATTTTATACTTGGGGAAGAGGTGAAAAAGTTAGAAATAGAAATTGCGAAATATTGTGATACAAAACACGCTGTGGCTGTGGCTTCCGGGACCGACGCGCTTTTGCTAAGTTTAAAAACCATAGGAGTCGAAAAGGGAGATTTTGTAATAACTACACCTTTTACTTTTTTCGCGACGGCGGGAGCCATCCATAATGCTGGAGCTAAGCCGATTTTTGTCGATATTAAACCCGACACTTATAACATCGATCCGGCAAAAATAAAAGATTTATTAGCAGGAAACTCTTTCCATGCTAAAAGGTTAAAAATAGATCCATCGAGAATAAAAGCAATAATACCGGTGCATTTATACGGACAAATAGCTGATATGGATCCTATTATTGAATATGCAAAGAACTATGACTTAACTATAATAGAAGATGCGTGTCAGGCAATCGGTGCGGAATATAAAGAAAGAAAAGCGGGTTCTATAGGAAATCTTGGCTGTTTTTCTTTTTTTCCAACAAAAAATTTAGGAGCTTATGGAGACGCCGGAATGATAACCACGAATGATGAAGAATTTGCAAATAATCTTAGCAAGTTGAGGGTTCATGGAGCCGAGAGTGGTTATTGTCATTCAATTATAGGCTATAACAGCAGATTGGATACAATACAGGCAGCTGTTCTGTTAGCAGAACTACCTTACCTTAATAATTGGAATAATAAAAGACAAGAAAATGCAGAAATTTATTCTAATTGTTTGAAAGAAGTCGAAGAGGTGAGTTGTCCATTTGTAGCACCGGAACGAAAGCACATTTTTCATCAATATACTATTCGTGTCAAAAACAATAAGAGGGATGAACTGATGAAATTCCTAGGAGAAAAAAACATAGGCAGCAAAATTTACTATCCTTTACCCTTACACCTGCAAGAATGCTTTAATTACCTCGATTATAAGCAAGGAGATTTTCCTATTTCCGAAAAAGCCGCAGAAGAAATGCTGTCCTTACCTATTTTTCCGGAATTAAATAGAGAAGAAATAGAATATATATGTGATTCAATAAAAGCTTTCTTTGGTTGATAAAACCTATTGAAAAAGGATTCTACGGACAAAGGAAAAATATAAATGAGTCTTATTAAATATACAAAATCTAAAATGGTCTATTTTACTCCTAAATGGATAAAGCGTTTAATTTATACGATATGGAGAGGCTATTGGAGATTAAAGGTACAGATACTGCCAGATAAATATTATGTAGATCCTTATGCGATTGATGGAATCATATTTGTTAACCCCAAAAATATACATCTTGCAATGAAGAAAGAATTTGATGTTTTTAATTTTAAAGGCAAGGTTTTAAGCGGTAACTGGGACAAAGAAGTTGCAGAATTTGAGAATCTTGATTTTTTCACATTTTATAAGAAAAAAATTGAAAAAGACATACCCTGGAAAGAAACAGAATATTACCAAAGAGTGATAAAACAGATAAAAAGTGGAAATTTCAAGTGGTCCTGTAAGAATGTTGAAGAATTTGACAGGCGATGTGAAGAATGGGATAGTTTGTATGCAAGAATTAAAGAAGAAGGTTACAAGAGGGGATGGCATGAAGATGAAGTTTCTGTCAACATTGGTAGAAATGGCGAAATGATTTTCAATAATGGACGACACAGACTTACCTTTGCGAAGTTGCTGGGAATAGATAAAATACCGGTAAAGGTGACAGTCCGACATAAGAAGTGGGTGGCTTTTAAAAGAGAAATTCTTGATTACTCTCAGAATTACAAAAATAAACTTTACGAAAAATTAACCCATCCGGATCTTGTTAATATTCCTTCCGTACATAAAGGCAAGCGATATGATATTATAAAAGAAAATTTAACAGTTAAGAAAGGCAAAATACTGGATATCGGTTGCCATTGGGGTTATTTTTGCCATAAGTTCGAAAAGCAGGGCTTTGGATGTTGCTGTGTAGAAAAAAGTAATCTTAATCTGTATTTTCTAAAAAAATTGAAGAGAGCAGAAAACAGAAAATTCCAAATAATAGCTCATTCAGTATTTGAAATACCTAAGAATATTCTATCAGAGTTCGACGTTATTCTGGCTTTATCAGTATTTCATCATTTCTTAAAAAATAAAACGACATACAAAAAATTAATAGAACTTTTAAAAAATTTATCGGGGGAAGAAATGTTTTTCGAACCGCATAATCCAGAGGAACCTCAAATGAAAAAAGCTTATAAGAACTTTGCCCACGACGAATTTGCCGTATTCATAATTAACAATTCTCACTTTCGTAAATCCGAAATAATAGGATATTCGGAAATGGGGAGACCTCTTTATAAGATATATTAAGAATGAATAGAATGTGTATAAACACACAAAAATTTCTGATGCAAAAATCCTGCAGGGAAGTAATATGAAGCAAAAACGAATTCTTATGATAGAACCAGTTGATATTTCTAAAGATTATGCCCCTAAAATTCACTTTTTGAATCTTGCTGTAAATTTTAATAAGCTGGGTTGCAGAACAAAAGTTATACTATATTCACCGGAAAAGAGGTTTAACATTGAAGAAAAGAAGTTGATAGACATGAAGTTTATCCCCAATCCTCTTACCGGCAACAAACTTGAAAGGATTGTAAAATATCTATTAAGTGTACCCTTAATGATTGTAGAATTGTTTTCATTTAGACCAACAATAATATATTTTCGTTTTTCTCCACCTACACTTTTGTACTTAACGATTTTAAGGCTAATAAGATTCTTCTTTCTTGATTTTCAAATTGTTTTAGAGTTTAATGATTGGGTATCTGAAGAAAGAGATATACAGGGAGAAGGAAAATTGAAAGTCAAACTAATTAATTTTTTGGAGGTTAAAAGTGCTCTTTTTGTTGATTATATCAGGGTTGTAGCCGAAAGCATCAAATCTCGTTTATTAAAATATAAAATCAGGGAAGAAAAAATACTGGTAGTCGAAAACGGAACGGATATAAATCATTTTAAACCCATTAACAAGAGGGAAGCAAAAAAGAAAATTGGGGTGAACCCTGATTTATTATATGTTGGATTTATCGGAAATTTTGCTGTATGGCAAGGTATCAGTTTTGTATTTAGTATTATACCACGAATCTTGAAAGAATTCGACAATGTAAGATTTATATTGGTCGGAGATGGAACCGAAATGACAAAAGCTAAAAGAAAAATCCGCTCTTTTAAAAACGAAGAAGTAAAAATTACAGGTTTTGTTCCTTACAAAGACGCCAATTTCTATATTAACTCTTTTGACATCGGTCTTGCCCCTTACATAAAAGATGCGGGGTTTTCACCCTTAAAAATCCGGGATTATGCGGCTTGTGGGATCCCAACTGTTTCTTCAAGAATCAAAGGAGCTCAGTTTATCGAGGACGAAGATATAGGTATTTTATTTCCCGTAGGAGATGCCGATTCTTTACATAAATCTCTTCAAAAACTTATTAAGGATGCTGATTTAAGAAAAAAGATGGGATTAAAAGGAAGAAAATTCGCTGAGGAAAAACTTTCCTGGCAAAGGGTTGCCGAGCGAGTTTTAAAAGAGATAGGCAGTTAAAAGTGTTGTAAATGCTTTAAACTGTATCCCCATGTACATTAACTTTACCACCAGTTATTACCCCTTGATTTCGTTTAAGGTTTTCCTTATAATAAACACAAGATGAGCAACCCAAATTTTATCGAGAGAGATAAATGTCCTGCTTGCACTTCAGGGAGCTTAAAAAAAATTTACCAAAATCCTTTCGATAAACCCCCAATAAAGGATTATTTAAAATCTTTTTATACTCCGCAAGGCAAGGTAGAATTTGAGTATCTTGAGGGAGCTAATTATTCACTTTATCAGTGTGAAGATTGTGGTTTGATTTTTCAGAAAGAAATTCCAAATGCGGGTTTAATGGAAAGGCTTTACGAATGTTGGATAGAACCTCGAAAAGTATTCCCCCAATACCATAAGCAATATAAGCTTGGACACTATTCACACCATGCACAAGAAATTATACAGATAATAGCGTATTTAAAAGCACTTCCTTCATCGCTAACCTTTTTTGATTTTGGTATGGGATGGGGCGAATGGGCTTTGATGGTAAAAAGCATTCGGATGTGAATCATACGGCTATGAGCTTTCCAAGGAATGTATAAAATACGCGGGAGAGAATGGAATAAAGGTTGTGTCATGGGAGGAAATACCTCAACATCAATTCGATTTTATAAATACGGAACAAGTATTTGAGCATATACCTAAACCTTTGGAAACACTACGTTATTTAAAAAAAGCATTAAAAACCAACGGGGTTCTCAAAATCAGTGTGCCAACTGCTAATGATATAGAACAACGATTAGAAATTATGGATTGGAAAATCCCAAAAAGAGGCAGCAGAAAAAGCGGGGATGCAAGAAGTTTTTATTCCTATGAAAATCCAATATATATACTATAAGGTGGCACGGAATTAAGAAAATCACAAAGAATATACTTACGCCTATAAATCGGAATATTCTTAAAAAACAGAATTACTTGTTCTTGTGTAAGGTACAATAGAATAAAAGTTAATTAAAACCGACAAATTTTATATGTTAACTCTTTAGTCGAAACTCAAATCTGTTACCCCCAGTAAATTTTATCTATCAGAAAGTTTGAGCGAAATTTTCGTTGAATTTTTAGTAATACTGTGGTTAAAATCTTGACATATATTATAATAATTGTAACTTATAATGCTATTATGAACGAAATAACCACTTACGAGCCGGATAATTCTATAAAAAAGGGATATATTTCTTTATGGCAAGAAATATTCCAGGAGTTAAAATACAATAAATGGCTTACTTTACAATTATTTAAAAGAGATTTCTTCGCGATTTACAAACAGTCTTTAGTGGGAGTTTTTTGGGCTCTTATAGTTCCTATAATAAGTGTAGGAACATTTATAATGCTCAATCGCTCAGGTATTTTTGAGTTTGGAGAAGTCGAGGTTCCCTATCCGATTTACGCGATACTTGGAATGGCTTTTTGGCAACTGTTTTCAACGGGTTTAATAACAACATCGAACTCTCTGGTTAAAGCGGGTTCGATGTTGGTAAAAATAAATTTTTCTAAAAAATCTCTTGTAATCGCTTCCGCGGGACAGTCTTTAATTCCGTTTATAGTTCAGCTGGTTCTAGTCGGTATTTTGTTTTTTGTTTACAATATTTTTCCGAACATAAAAATTTTATTTTTTCCTTTTCTAATAATACCGATAATTTTATTGATTCTCGGTTTAGGTTTTATTCTTTCTCTTTTTAACAGTGTTGTTAGAGACATAAGTACTGCTTTATCGGTTTCTATGACTTTCTTGCTGTTCTTGACTCCTGTATTATACGCTAAGCCTAAGATAGGTATACTTATGCCTATTACAAAATTCAATCCGTTATACTATTTAATTTCCATGCCAAGAGAAATTATATTAAAAGGGACAATGAGAGAATGGAAAGGGTACTTAATATCGACTGTAATTGCTGTTCTGGTTTTTATTGTTGGGTTAGTAGTTTTTCATCTTACAGAAACGAGGATAACGGAGAGGATATAGAATGAAGAAGTTGAAGCGTTGAGGAGTTGAGAAGTTTAATGGATAAAAAACATCTGTTTCCTTTTGAAAAGTTAGAAACCTGGCAACTCGCGAAAGATTTGGCTATATTTATTTATAATATAAGTCAAAGTTTCCCTGCGGATGAACAATATGGCTTAGGAAGCCAGATAAAGCGTGGAGTGATTTCAGTGGCTTCGAATCTTGCTGAGGGGAGTTCACGCATTAGCAAAAAAGACCAAGCCCACTTTTCAGAAATCTCATATAGTTCCTTAATGGAAGTGGCATGTCAATTAAATATTGCCAGGGATTTAGGATTTGTTGAGGAAGAGGAATATAAGGATTTGCGCCAGAGGATAAAAATGTTATCGATTAAGATAAATGCTTTAAGGCGTTCACAGAGAGAGAGAGAATGAAATGAAGAACAATTCAACAATTCAACAGTTCAACAATTCAACATCAAACGATGTTGCCATCAAAGTTGAAAATGTTTCAAAGAAATTTTGCAAATCATTAAAGAAGTCCATGTTTTATGGAATTAAGGATATTACTAAAAATGCATTAGGTATGAGTTCGAATTCGGGAACACTTCGAAAAGATGAATTTTGGGCAGTAGAGGATATCTCTTTCGAAGTAAAAAAAGGAGAAACTTTAGGTATTATAGGAGCCAATGGAGCCGGAAAGACTACGATTCTAAAAATGCTGAATGGCATATTTTGGCCGGATAAAGGTAAAATAACAATTAAGGGAAAAACAGGCGCGTTAATTGCTGTGGGGGCTGGATTCCATCCAATGTTAACCGGAAGAGAAAACATTTACATTAATGGAGCAATACTGGGTATGAGCAGGAAAGAGGTTAACGAAAAATTCGATGCAATTGTAGAATTCGCGGATATCGGAGATTTCTTAGACACCCCGGTAAAATTTTATTCCAGTGGAATGTTTGTTAGGTTGGGTTTTTCGGTTGCAGTGCACTGCGCCCCTGATATCCTCTTGGTTGATGAAGTTCTTGCTGTGGGAGATATTGACTTTCAATCTAAATGTTTTAACAAAATTGGTGATTTAATGGAAGAAGGGATCACAACAATTCTTGTTACGCATAATTTGGTTTCTATTAAACGGATTTGCGGAAGATGTTTGTGGATTAATTCCGGAACCATTATTGAAATGGGGGATACTTATAAAGTCTGCGATTCATATCAGTTAAGTAATTTGAAAGAATGTAAGAAGTCTAAAGATAAAAAGTATAAAGACAAGGGACTAAGTATTAAGGAAGCGATCTTTAAAGATCAGCACGGTAACAAAAAAGTAACATTTAGCCCTAAGGAAAAAATCATTATGGAATTGGTAGTGGAATCTATGGAATCTGTCAATAATCCTTTATTAGAAATAAAAATGAAAACTTCAAAAGGGATAAAAATTTCTCACACTATAGATGAAATCAAAATTGATTTTGCTCCAAAAACCAAAAAGAAAATCAATTTTATAATCGATTCACTACCTTTAACAAATGATGTAGTCAATGTAAATATTTTACTTTGGGATACTGAAGCAACAGAACTATACGCAAGGAGATCAGGTGTATATTTTTTCAAGATAATCTCAAGCAAACATATTGATGGACAGCTGGATATTAATTATTATATTAAGCCAGATTAACCCAATATTAATGAAAGTTTACTACGATAAAACTAAAGGAAGGTTGCTAAATTTCAAGGAACAATCTACAGCGGAATTTTGGGACGAACATTGGGATAATTATGATTATTTTTTAAAATTTAAAAATTCTAAAAACGATCGGTTTATTCTTGATAACACGCGTAAATTTCTTAAAGAGGGTAAAATTCTTGAAGGTGGTTGTGGGCTGGGTAAAGTAGTTTATTGTTTACATTATAATGGATATTCGGCTTTCGGAATCGATTTTGCCCAAAAGACTGTAAAAAAAGTTAACAAATATCTTCCCGAGTTAAATATTTTACCCGGTGATGTTAGAAATCTTCAGTTTAAGGATAATTTTTTCGATGGGTATTGGTCTATTGGCGTAATAGAGCACTTTTTTGAAGGATACGACTTAATTGTTAAAGAAATGAGCCGCGTTTTAAAAAAAGGCGGCTTTCTTTTTTTGACCTATCCTTATATGTCGCCTCTGCGAAAATTGAAGGTTAATTTAAGAATTTATAGAAGTTTTAATAAAGAAAATCAATCTGACTGTTTCTATCAATTTATGTTAAATCCATCCTCCGTAAAAAAGAGTTTTGAAAAATATGGTTTTAAACTAATGTATTCCAAACCATTTGGAGGTTTAAAAGGTTTTAAAGATGAAATCCGGATTTTTAAACCATTTTTACAAAGATTATACGACTATAGGGGAAAGAAAAGATATATTAG
>Ga0315555_1002362_pt1 | contig 13296 bp, 10 predicted proteins | sample SalMarSW160380MG_FD_202113 | JGI IMG/M metagenome (GOLD analysis project Ga0315555, IMG submission 202113) | Salt marsh sediment microbial communities from the Plum Island Ecosystem LTER, Massachusetts, United States - Salt Marsh Sediment SW1603-80 ...
GCGCTACGACTCTATTACTTGCATAAAAACCGGCTACAGTATAGAATCAGGCACACTAAAAACGCGGAGGAAGCGATTTATATGGCTGAAGATATTTCCTGGGTTTCCCTGGAACTGCTGGAACGATTTATGAGAGAGGTGTTTACCAGGATAGGCATCCCTCCCGAGGACGCCCGGGTGTGCGCCGAGGTATTGATTGAATCCGACAGGCGTGGTATAGATTCGCACGGCATAAGCCGTTTTAAACATATTTATATTGATCGCATAAAAAGCGGCATTATTAATCCGGTAACCTCGATTGAGGTGGTGAGAGAAGGGTCTACCACTGCGGTGGTAGACGGTCATAACGGAATGGGACAGGTAATCGCCAAAAGATCCATGCAGATGGCCATCGACAAGGCCAAACAGTACGGGATGGGAATGGTTGTTGTGCGCAACTCCAATCATTTCGGCATTGCCGGATACTATGCGCTTATGGCCATAAAACAGGACATGATAGGCATGGTAGGCACCAATGCCCGCCCCTCGGTCGCTCCCACCTTCGGCGTGGAAAATATGCTGGGCACGAATCCCCTCACCGTGGGGCTGCCCACGGATGAACCGTTTCCCTTTGTGCTCGATTGTGCATCCTCCATTACCCAAAGGGGCAAGGTGGAGGTGCTGGCTCGGCTCGGACAGGAACTCCCGCAGGGCCTGGTCATCGATAAAAACGGGCGCTCAAAAACGGACAGCGTACAGGTCTTGGATGATCTTATCAGCGGTGAGGCGGCCCTGGTACCATTGGGCGGGATCGGCGAGGACACCGGGGGGTATAAGGGGTACGGATACTCCACGTTTGTGGAGATTCTAAGCGCCGCCCTGCAAAACGGCGCGTTTCTAAAGGCGTTATCCGGTTTTAAGAACGGGGAAAAAACCACCTATAAGCTGGGTCACTTTTTCATGGCCGTGGATATCGCCGCGTTTATCGAGCCCGGCGGGTTCAAGAAAACCGCGGGCGCCATTCTGCGGCAGTTGCGGGCCTCCAAGAAAATGCCGGGCCATGAGCGGATTTATACGGCGGGTGAAAAGGAGTACGAGGCCTGCCTGCAGCGCGCCAGGCAGGGTGTACCGCTGGACGCGGGAATACAAAGGCAGATAAGCCAGCTGAAGCGGGAGTTCGGCCTGGATGACTGCGTGTTTCCTTTTGAGGAAAACCCCTGAAAGACCATAATGCGGCAAGGCATGCAGAGACTCCCCTTCAACTCCCCATGGAACAACGCCCCCGTTTATTACCGTGAGGTCACCTCGTCCACTATGCATGACGCGGAGTCCGTACTCGGTCTGCCTGATGCCCACGGCAGTGTGGTCACGGCCGATTTCCAGACCCATGGCCGGGGCAGGTTTGCAACCAGCGCGTGGGAGTCGGAAAAGGCCCTCAATCTCTTGTTTACCCTGGTGCTGGCCAGGACTAGCGTGCGCCATCCGGAATCACTTGTTCCGCTGCTCATGGGCCTGGGTGTGGCGCGCGCCATCGAAAGCCTGTTTCACGCGCCCGTGAGTATTAAATGGCCCAATGACGTCATGATATACGGAAAAAAAACGGCGGGCATCCTTTGTCTGGGAAAAAAAGATTTTTTGCTTACCGGTGTGGGGATAAACTGCAACCAGACCCGCTTTTCCCAAAACCGGGACCGGACGACCTCGCTGGTCCTTGAATACGGCCGGGAGGTAGACAGAACCGGCCTGTTAAAACAGTGCCTGCTGTCCTTTAAACAGGAGCTGGACGCCGCGGACTGGCGGCCTGACCTGGAAGCACGCCTGTTCCTAAAAGGAAAATCATGCCTGGTCATTCACCGCGGGCCGGGTGATGAAACCCGTGAACGGGGAGTTATTCTAGGGATCGGCGGGCACGGAGAGCTGATCCTCAAACCGGACAACGCGGACGCGCCCAGACGCTTTTTTTCCGCTGAGCTCAGTATCATGAGTGGGTAACCGCCGAGCAATGAGCGGGCGGAATGGTCCCCAGCACGGCTTGGGGAAAGAAGGGCGCTTTTTTCGGAACATGATCGCTTACACCGATAAACAGGGAGCAGACCTCTTTAGTACGGTCAAACAGCATCGTCTCCCGTGGATTCGAGGTGCCCAGAAGATTGGCCAGTAGGTAGTAGTCATGGTTCTGCTGCTCCGTACGCAGTTGGATGCTTTGGATAAGGGGATTCCTATGGGGCACGAATCCGAAGACAAGGTATGAGTCGTGAACGGGTAGATAGTATATGCTTGAACCGATGGTATACGCCGTAGACCGGTCCGGGGGTGTTATCGCCACCCGCATGCCGTCGCTGTACAGGCAATGCAGCACGGGCTCCTGGTCCTTGTCGAACCTGGCCAAGGGAAGTTCGAACGGGGCCAGCCGGGTGATTCCCGCGGACTGCGGCAGCTCAGGATAGGTGATCTCCATGTTTATAATCAGGTAGGGAAAATCATCCACAAAATAATATTCCCTGATTATCGTGCTCTCCCCGGAAGGCGCAGGCAGGGAGCAGAGCAATTTTTCCAGCAACCCTCGGCTGTTTTCATCTTCAAACGAGAAAACGCCGCCCGTGGTATAATAATAGGCCTTTCTTTCCGTTTCAACCAGTGTGCCGGGGGATATCCCTGTAAGGTAGTTTTTACCCGATTTAAGCAGGGAATGCAGTTTTCCCTCGCTGAAAACCGCGTTAAAATTGGTTCCGGGCAGGGTAACATCACCGGGCATGTGCGCTGAAATGATCCTGGGGTGCAGAAACGATTTATGTTGTGTTGAATCCAACAGTTTTATTTTTTTAGGATTTAATTCCCAGTTATTAAAGGAAACCAGTTTAAGGATATTGCGTACATCCGTGTCCGTTCTTTTATCCTTACCGCGCAGGGCGGTGGCGCTCTTTAAATATACCCGGCAGAGGGGATTGCAGGTCATGGCCGTATGAGGTGTCAGGTGTATGAGGTCATGTTTTTTTTGGCGGGCGGGTTTGTCCCGTTTTAAAGACCCGTAGCGGATATGAAAGCGCTTGGAAACTACGCGGATAAACTCCTCAAATCGCTGGTGTATGCTGTTTTGGCCCAGATCAAGCAAAATGAACAGGTATGGTGTCTGTTTTGGGTGGCCGAAGTCAAGGGGATCATTTGCGGGTTTTCCTGCCGGGGGAAGTTCCCGGTAAAAAAAAATTTCAACCGGTTCGTTATACAGCCAGGGCCCGAACGCGCGGTTCTTCTGTGCCGCGTCGCGGGCGGGCAGGCCGATGAGCGTAAAGTCCGTTTTTTTATACACCTTTACCAGGTCCGCCCGTAAGAGATCGGGTACGACGGGAATAAGGATATGGGGACGTACCTTAAACTGTTCGACAATACCTGTCTTCCAGGAGTTGGAGACGCTCCATTCCAGTTCCTTCTCCAGTTCATGCGCCGTAAGCAGCGGATGGGCCGCCCCGCAGTAGCCCATGGGGATGATACAGTCGTTGCAGGCTGAGAGGCGCATCTTGATTTCGGTGATAATACCGTCAAGCTGGGGATTTTTCTTCTCCAGGTATGGTGTGTTGGGCAGATTCCAGTGCAACGGCATGCTTTTTTCCAGGCCAAGGCGGGTGAGTATTTCCAGGAAGTCTTCCGTGTCCCGTGCGGTGTCTTCCCGAAGAAATTTCTGCCAGCGAATTCCGATGAATAGAGTCAGCTCTTTTTTCACACTCATCAGTACTTTTTATCCAATTTGGCCCGTTAGTCAAGCAGTTTTTGGCCTAAAGATGCATAAAAAAAATATTTTTTAGTTGATGAAATCTAAAAGAATTTGTATCTTATCACAAAAGAGCGGTTTACGCTGTTACCAATCGCGTTTAAAACTTTAAAAAAATATTAAAGAGAGGGTGTATATATGGCAAAGCAACTACAGTTTAATGAGACCGCGCGAAAAGCATTATTGGCAGGCGTGGAAAAGATGTCCAATGCGGTAAAGGTCACATTGGGCCCCAAGGGAAGGAACGTAATTCTTGATAAGAAGTTTGGCGCTCCGACCGTAACCAACGACGGCGTAACCATCGCCAAGGAAATCGAGCTGGAAGACCCGTTTGAGAATATGGGGGCGCAGCTCTTAAAGGAAGTAGCCACAAAAACCAACGACATCGCGGGAGACGGCACCACCACCGCCACCGTACTGGCCTACAGCATGATAAAAGAGGGCCTGAAAAGCGTGGCCGCGGGTATTAACCCCATGGGCATTAAACGCGGAATCGGCAAGGCTGTGGACGTGGCCGTATCATATATCAAAGACAAGGCCAAAGAGATTAAAGACAAGGAAGAGATTGCGCAGGTGGCCTCGATTTCCGCCAATAACGACAGCGAGATCGGCAGCCTGATCGCCGACGCCATGGAAAAAGTGGGAAAAGACGGGGTTATCACCGTGGAGGAATCTAAAAGCATGGTGACCGACCTGGAGGTCGTCGAGGGTATGCAGTTTGACCGAGGGTATGTTTCCGCCTATTTTGTCACCAACCGCGAGAACATGACCACGGTTTTTGAGAACCCGTATATCCTGATTTACGATAAAAAGATTTCCAACATGAAGGACCTGCTGCCGCTGCTGGAAAAGATCGCCCAGGCCGGAAAGGCCATCCTGATTATCGCCGAAGACGTTGAGGGTGAGGCCCTGGCCACCCTGGTTGTCAACAATATCCGGGGGACATTAAACGCTTGTGCGGTAAAGGCGCCGGGATTCGGTGACCGCAGAAAAGCCATGCTGGAAGATATCGCCGTCCTTACCGGGGGCCAGGTCATATCCGAGGAGCTTGGTCTGAAACTGGAAAACACCGACTTAAGCCAACTCGGACAGGCTAAGTCCGTGAAGATAGATAAAGAAAACACAACCATTATCGAGGGCGCAGGCAAGGAAAAAGACATCAAAGATCGCATTGCCCAGATAAAGGCGCAGATTGAGGACACAACCTCCGACTACGACAAAGAGAAACTGCAGGAACGCCTGGCCAAACTCGCGGGCGGTGTGGCCGTGATTAATGTGGGCGCTGCCACCGAGGTGGAGCTTAAAGAGAAAAAGCACCGGGTGGAAGACGCGCTTTCCGCCACCCGCGCGGCCATTGAAGAAGGTATCATCCCAGGCGGCGGTATAACGCTCGTGAAATCGGTGACCAAACTGCAGAACACCGATTTAAGCGGAAGCAGCGAGGATGAGGCCGTGGGGTACAAGATCGTGATGCGTTCGCTGGAGGAACCCATCAGGCAGATCGCGGAAAACGCGGGACTTGACGGCGCGATTGTCGCCGAAAGGGCAAAATCGGAGAAGGAAGGCGTGGGTTTCGACGCGGCCAAGATGGCCTGGGTGGACCTGGTCAAGGCCGGAATTATTGACCCGGCCAAAGTAACGAGGTCGGCCCTGCAAAATGCGGCCTCTATCGCCGGACTGCTTCTGACCACGGAATGCACCATAACCGACCTTCCAGAGAAGGAAGCCCCCACGGCACCGGGCGGGATGCCTCCCGGCGGGATGCCTCCCTATTAAATCTTAGAGAAACGCATAATATCAAAAGGGGAAAGTATACCGTTATGCTTTCCCCTTTTTTGTATGGAGGGACTATTGCCAAATTTTACAATATATTACACAATGGATGCCATATGATAAAACGAAGTGATTTTATATTTACGGTCGGGTACCAGGGGGACACGGCTATTGTAAACGCCTCGGCCAAAAAAAAGTACGGAAGGCTTTCCACCGAGGAGCTGGCAAAAAAGGGACTCTTTAAAGCGGCCGTCTGTTCCGCCGTGTATGCGGAGAGTGATGAAGAGCTTGAACAGGTGATGCGGATTTATAATAAGCAGAACAACAAATCCATAGATTCCATTCAGACCCTGAAACGGATATTCGGTGTGTCCGGGCTTCCGGAGGGAATAGAAAAGATAATGCTCATCTAATTGTGAAAAGGGAGTAAAGGCGGTATTTGAAAGTCAGCCGAGAGGAATTCGTGCAAAAACTTAATATTTCCCATAACGAACTGCAAAAATGGGTTGAAAATAAACTTGTTGTTCCGATATCGGTGGAAGGCGATTACTTTTCAGAGCAGGCCCTCCTGTATGGTCAAGCGGTGAAGAACTTCCTGACCATGGGATATTCCTACGAGGAAATAGCCAAAATCAAAAATGAGATCGGCCTGCCCATGAAGGAAAACCGCCCTAAGCCTTCCTTAAAAACACATCTATTGACGGTGGGCGAACTGGCCGAACAGGGGGGGGTAAATACGCGCACAATCAAGTTCTGGGAGGAGAAGGGGCTTATCAATCCCTACCAGAGAACCGAGGGCGGATTCAGGCTTTACCGGGTGCAGGATGTACTGCTGGTCAAGTTCATCAAAGACCTGCAGACATTCAACTACACCCTGTCCGATATCGGTAATATCATCAAACTGGTGGGTCCGGAGTTTGAGCAGGAATTGGAAAAGATCGACGAGCTGCAGGTTCCTGAATTGGAAAAGATGGCCTCGGGGTTGGAGTACCTTATTACATACATGAAAGAATCCAGGAAGGCGTCATACCGCGTGGAAACGGTTTTCTGCAAACGTTTGAAGAGCGTGCTTAAGACCATTAAACTGAAGAGGGAATCGTAGGCGGATGAAGAAGATTATCATAGGCATGATCCTGCTGGGGGACGGCCACAGGGCGCCGGCCGTGGCGCTCAGCAATTACATAAACCGGCATTACGCGGGCAGCTGTGAGGTAAAGGTGGTTGATCTGGCCAAAGAACTCAAAGCGGGTTTTGCCTATTATATTTACAGTAAATCGTGGAACAAGGTAGGATTGAAGAAACCCAGGCTTTCGGCCTTCATTATGAACTTCGGTGATAACGGATTCGTCAGCTGGCTTGTGAACGGGTTTTTCGGCATGGGTCTTAAAAAGCGTTTAAGGCGTTTCCTTATCAGGGAAAAGCCGCATGTGTTTGTGACCACGCATTATTTTTTTGCCCATCGTTTCGGGGCATTGAAACGAAAGCGCATTCTGACCATACCTCATATCAGTATTAATACCGATCCCTTCTGGGCGCATCACTTCTGGGCGGACAGGTACTGTGATTCCATGGTTGTTTTTTCCGAACACGCCAAGCGGGAACTGGCCAAAAGGGGGGTGAAGAGAGGGAAAATCCACATCTTCCCGTATCCGGTGAACACTAAATTCGAGCGTATCCGCGAGGACGTGGCCGGGCTTCGCTCCACTCTGGGCCTGCGGCCCGACGTACTGACATTTGTAATGAGTGCGGGCGGTGAGGGGCTCGGCGCCATGGAAAATCACATCAGGTTTCTCATTAATAAGAAACTGAACATCCAGTTCATTATTATCTGCGGGAGGAACAGGAAACTGCAGGCGCGGTTGGAGAAGGACGTGGCCGGATTCACGGGGCCGCCCTTCATTCATATCAGGGGGTTTGTGGATAATATGGAAGAGTATCTGGCGGCTTCGGATTTCGTGGTGGGAAAGGCGGGCGCCAATTTTACCTTCGAGGCGCTGAATCTCAATAAACCCGTGATTCATAACGCCTGGGTAATAAACGAGGCCGGCACAAAGGATTTTGTGGTGGAAAACGGTTTCGGGTTCGCGGCGCGCAGCGCGCGTGAACTGCATGACCTGTTGCTGAAAATCTCCGCGGACAGGCGGATTCTCAAACGGTGTTATGAAAAAATAAAAGGGTCAAAGATCATAAACGGTGTGGAAAAACTCGCCGACTTCATAGTTTCACATTTAAATTAATTATGTTGGCTTGACTTTAAATGAATATATGTGATAACGTAGCCAAAATCCAATAGAATAGTAAAGGAAAGGGAATGCTAAATACGATATTTTCAAATTTATCTTTATTAGACGCAAGTGGCCAAGACTCATCCAGCAGCCTGATCATCACCATAGGTATGGTGGGCTTGGTGCTGGTGGTTTTTTATTTTCTTATCATCAGGCCGCAGAATAAGAGGCAAAAACAGGTACAGAGTATGCTTTCGGCCCTGAAAAAGGGTGATAAAGTAACGACAATCGGCGGAATTCAAGGCGTTGTTACTGCGGTAAAGGAGCAATCGGTAACCTTAAAAGTCGATGAAAGTACAAAAATCGAGTTTCAAAAATCCGCTATTGCGAATGTAATAGACAAAAAAGCACCGGCTGGCGAAAGCAAATAACAGCAAATTTTCCGAATAGGAAAACATCAAAAATCGGAGCCAATTATGAGTGTTCGTTCTAGAATAATTATCTGTATGGTTATACTCTTAATAGCGGTGATGTTTATTTCACCGACCATTCAATGGTATGCATTAATCCCAGAGGACAGCAAGAAAAACGCATTGAGTTCGATTCCCCAGATCAGACGGAACGCCGAAATCATGGCGGCCCAGGACCAGAAGAAAATCCAGGATTTTGCGGCAAACACATCGGAGGAATCCCCGGTCAGGCACCTGGTGGCCCAGGCCTTCAGGGTTATATACAAAGGAATTTCCGAAGAGGCGTTTGCGGCCATTGTGGAAAAGTACTACAGGGACCAGACCCTTTATTTGAAGGATTTCAGAAACCAGACGTTGCAGTTGGGGTTGGACCTGCAGGGTGGCATGTACGTCTCGATAAAGGCCGATTTTGCGGCCTATAAAAAGGAGTACGGAACGGATATTCCGGACTGGCTCCGTGAAGAGCGGATTCAGCAGTCCATGGAAATACTTAACTCCCGCATAGACCAGTTTGGTGTAACGGAACCGCAGATCCGCAGGCAGGGCGAAAGGATAACGGTAGAGCTGCCCGGCGCCGCCGACCCGGAAAGAATCCGCAAGGTTATCATGGGCAAGGGGCGTCTTAACTTCCATCTGGTCGACAAGCCCGGTGTTGACGCGTTTGAAAAGTACAGAAGCGAACATCCGAAGGATTTTCTGGCCGATACCGGTCCGGCCGAGCTGCCAAAGCTGAAAGACCCCTCGGTTCTGCCCAAGGGGGATGAGCTGATCGGTGTCTATGAAAAGGACGAATACGGGCTGGATAAACGCACCGGTTTTACGGTAATTCAGACCGAACCCGTATTACGCGGTGAGGCCATTCAGAACGCCTACCCGGATGTTGACCGGCAGACCGGCAGGCCCATCGTGGTGTTCGTGCTGGGTGATTACGTTGATGAGCAGGGCAACAAGATAGACGGGGCCGAGCAGTTCTACAAGGTAACCGAGCAGCACCAGGGGGAGGCCCTGGCCGTTGTGCTCGACGATAAAATCAAACAGCATTCGATCGCCAATATTTCCGAGCCCATCAGCGGCGGGGTGGTATCTATTCGCGGTGATTTCACGCGCGCCGAGGTGGATGATCTGGCCAAGGTCTTAAGAACCGGCCCCCTGCCCGTTGTACTGAATATCGAGAACCAGTCCGAGGTCGGACCCTCCCTGGGAGAGGACATGATCCGCGAAGGGTTGAACGCCATCTTTATCGGGTTTATGTTCGTGGTCGGCTTTATGCTGATCTATTACAAAGGAGCGGGCATTATCGCCAACCTGGCCTTGATGATAAACCTGTTTCTGCTGGTGGCCATTCTCTCGGCCACGGGATTTACCATGACCCTGACCAGTATCGCCGGTATTATTCTCACCGTCGGTATGTCGGTGGATGCCAATGTGATTATTTTTGAGCGTATCAAAGAAGAGTATCATCTTGGGAAATCACGCCAGGCCGCGATCAAGACCGGTTTCGGTAAGGCGTTCTGGACTATACTTGACGCGAACGTTACCACCTTTATCGCCGCCTTTATTCTTTCGCTCTTAAGCAAGGGAAGCGTACAGGGATTCGCCTTTACCCTGGCGGTGGGTATCTTCACCTCGTTTCTCACGGCCATTTTTGTTTCAAGACTCATGTTCGATTTTGTTACCACCGTATTTAAAGCAACGAAACTCAGCATCAGCTGGAGGCGTATATAATGAGAAGGATTATCAGGTTCACAAAGGCACGATTCATCGCGATCGGCATCTCTCTCGCCGTGATTCTCTTCGGGATCGGCAATTATTTTGTGAGCGGTGGTTTTAACCTCGGCCTGGATTTTAAGGGCGGGTATTTCCTCCAGGCACAGATCGCGCCCGTGGCCATGACCGTTACCAATAACAGTGAAGGTGAAATAAAGTTGGAACTCGCCAAGGGCGGAGTGCTGGAATCCGATAAAAAGTATCTGACGGTAACCGACGCGGAGACGAACGTCCATACCATCGAGTTGAACTCCGTGGAAACCCTGAACGGGTTAAGCGATCGTTTAAAGCAAATCACCGGACTCACTATTGCGCTCGATGCAGACGGCAGCCTGGCCCCTTTGCGGTTGATAAGTTTTAATGAGATGACACTCAAACACGGGCAGCAGCAAGCCATAAACTATACCCTGCAAAAGGGGGATACACTCATGACCTCACTGGAGAAGATGAGATCCCTATTGGCGGCGGTTCCAGGCGCCACCTTGCAGGTTGTGGGTGAGCCGGAACAGCAGGAGTTTATTATCCGCGCCAATATCCCCGATCAGAACACCGATGGCAACGAGACCAGTAAAACCATCCACTCGCTTCTGGCAGGGGCGTACGGCGCGCAGGATATCATAGAAAAGCAAAGCGAGACCATGAGTCCGCAGCTTGCCCAAATTCTGGCCATAAACTCAATCTATTTCATTCTGATCGCCCTGGCGCTTATCCTGATCTATATAACCGTTCGCTTTAAAATCACCTATGCGGTGGGCGCCATTGTGGCCCTTATTCACGACGTATTAATCATGCTCGGCTTTATCTGTTTTTTTAAGATTGAGATCAGCACCGCGACTATTGCCGCGGTTCTTACAATCGTCGGGTATTCATTAAACGATACGATCGTTGTGTATGACAGAATTCGTGAGAACTTTTCCCTGATGAAGGATTATAGGCTGGATGACATCATCGATACGAGTATCACCCAGTCTTTAAGCAGAACCATTATGACCTCGCTGACAACCCTTATCGCGGTTATACCCCTCTATATCCTTGTTATGGGATCAAGCAATATAAAGGATTTTGCCCTGAGCCTGATTGTCGGTATCGTTGTGGGTACTTATTCCTCCATTTATATTGCTTCGCCCGTGGTTTTGGGCTGGCAGAAGGCAATAACCAAGGGCAAGGAAAAACATGATCTTGAAATGTTCGGCAAAAAGCCGCTTGTAGCCCAAACGGTAGCCGTGGAGCCCGCGGCACAAAATTCCGCACAGGATTCCGGGCAGAATGAAACCGCGGCGGTAAAGGTTATTCCGCAGCAACACAGGCAGATAACACGCGTCCAACGAACGGTGCATAAAAAGAAGAAAAAGAAAAAAAAGCATTAATGAACTTCCGGGTATGAAAATACTGGTTCTTTCCGATATTCATGGCGCTGTAGCCGGGATTCCGCGGGTGATTGCCGCCGTACCGCATCCGGACCTGGTGGTTGTAGCGGGGGATCTGACCCAGCGCGGCGGGTACGCGGAAGCGAAGGCCGTGGCGGAACCCCTGCTGCGGCAAAACCTGCCGCTGCTTGCGGTGCCGGGAAATATGGACCGGCCTCCGGTGCTTGAGTATCTGACCGAGCAGGATATCAGTATTCACGGGCGGGGCAGGGAAATCGGAGGAATCGGATTTTTCGGTGTGGGCGGAAGCAATGCCACACCCTTCCACACACCCTTTGAGCTTAATGACCGTGAGATCACGGAGCTGTTACAGCAGGGGCTTGCCGCGGTGACTCACTGCGAAACAAAGGTCTTGGTTTCACATACCCCGCCGTACAAGACAAGGCTTGATAGGACTGCATACGGCATTCACGCGGGTTCAGATATTGTAAGAGAGTTTATTCAACTGCAGGCGCCCGCTTTGTGTATCAGCGGGCATGTTCATGAAGCCATAGGCCGGGAAATGGTGGGACCTACACTCTGCGTAAACGTAGGGGCGTTCAGGGACGGCCACTATTGCCTGATAGACGTATCGCCCGAACATATCCTAATATCCAGGAGGAATCTGTTATGATGAACGAAATAGCCAAGGTCGCCCTCTCAATCAGGACACTTACCATGGACGCGGTGCAAAAGGCCGATTCGGGCCATCCGGGCCTGCCCATGGGATGCGCCGAACTGGGGGCGCTGCTTTTCGGGGAGATACTGAGTCATTTTCCGGATGATCCCGCCTGGATCAACCGGGATCGTTTTGTGCTTTCCGCGGGGCACGGTTCAATGCTCTTGTACTCCCTGCTTCATTTAAGCGGTTATGACCTTAGTCTGGACGAACTGAAGAACTTCCGCCAGTTGGGATCAAAAACCCCGGGGCACCCGGAAAGGGGGCTTACACCGGGAGTGGAAACCACCACCGGTCCTTTAGGGCAGGGGGTGGCGAACGCCGTGGGTATGGCCATGGCGGAAACCATTCTGGCCGGGAAATTCAATACCAAAGAACATACCGTCATTGACCATTACACCTTTGTATTGGCGGGCGACGGCTGTATGATGGAGGGGATAACGTCGGAGGCGGCCTCCCTGGCGGGCCACCTTGGCCTGGGAAAACTAATTGTATTCTATGATTCCAACAACATCACCATCGACGGCTCTACGGAGATAACCTTTACCGAGGATGTGTTAAAACGATATGAGGCCTACGGGTGGCAGACCTTTTCCGGCAGCGCGTATGATGTGGAAGGTATCATGCACCTGGTGGAAAAGGCCAAACAGGACCGAGATCGCCCCTCGTTCATTTTATTGGAATCGGTAATCGCCAAAGGCGCGCCTAATTTGGCCGGCTCGCATAAGGCGCACGGCGCCCCGCTGGGCGGGGAAGAGGTTGCCCTTACCAAAAAGGCCCTGGGCGTGGCGGAAAACGAGATGTTTTTCATTGATCCGCTGGTTAAAACTTACTTTGAGCAGAAACGCACGCTTTGGCGGGGCCGCTATCAAAAATGGCAGAACACCTTTGCGGCGTGGAAACAGCAGAATCCCGGGCTTTATAAGGAATGGCAGAAGTATTTTGCCGCGCCGGACCTCTCCACCGCCCTGTTTCCCGCGTATAAACCGGGAGACAAGGTTGCCACCCGCTCCTCAGGAAGCGATATCCTCAATGCCGCGGCGGCGGCGTTGCCCAACCTGGTCGGCGGGTCAGCGGACCTGGCAGGCTCCAATAAAACACACCTCAAGGGCCTTGGCGATTACCAGAAGGACAATCATGAAGGCCGGAATATCAACTTTGGGGTGCGGGAGCACGCCATGGGCGCCGTAACGAACGGTCTGGCCCTGCACGGGGGCCTCCGGGTGTTTTG
>Ga0315555_1002363_pt1 | contig 13294 bp, 11 predicted proteins | sample SalMarSW160380MG_FD_202113 | JGI IMG/M metagenome (GOLD analysis project Ga0315555, IMG submission 202113) | Salt marsh sediment microbial communities from the Plum Island Ecosystem LTER, Massachusetts, United States - Salt Marsh Sediment SW1603-80 ...
GCATGTCCTGCTGTCGATGGAGCCGCTGCCGGAGCGAGGCGAAAACGAATTCGGCGATAAGATTGTCGGCGGTTCGGTGCCGAAAAATTACATTCCGGCGGTGGAAAAGGGCGTCCACGAAGCGTATCAGGAGGGTGTTTTAGCCGGCTACCCGGTGGTCGGTGTTAAGACTACCCTCTACGATGGGAGCTTCCACCCGGTAGACTCCTCCGAAATATGCTTCAAGATTGCCGGAGCCGGGGCGTTCAGGAAGGGAATGGACGATGGTCAGCCTATTCTGCTGGAGCCGATAATGAATCTCAAGGTGACCGTACCTAACGACCTTACCGGGGATATAATCGGCGACCTTAATACCAAGCGGGCCCGCGTGCTCGGGATGAACCCTGAAGGCGGCAGCAACGTTATAGAAGCCCAGGTGCCGCTGGCGGAAGTCCAGCGATATGCTATCGATTTAAAGTCGATGACGCAGGGACGGGCGGCCTATGCCATGGAGTTCGACCATTATGAAGAAGTGCCGGCTCAAATCACGCAGAAAATAGTCGCCCAGAAACAATCGGAAAAAGAATAAACGACCGGTCACTCCGGTGCTGAACAGACCGTAGCGCTCTATCGATGATGGAGCGCTAATCTTTTTATGTAGCCCTGATTTCCTGCTTCATGAAGATGATATAGCTGATGCCGAAGCAGATGGCGCTCAAACTCACCAGGCTGACCATGTGGGGCCAGATGGCCAGCAGGCTCTGCCCGAGGCTAAGGGGATTGGTCAGCATATAAGATAAATCGCTGTACGTTATGGCGCCCATGCCTTTCCATATCGGGATAAGCAGCACCAGGTACGCTTCCTGGAAGAGGAAGCTGGGAGAGAGGCTTCTTATAGTCTGCTGCATTCCCGCCTGTTGAATCTGGGTTGCGATATCGCTTTCGGCGCTTATGGGAGAGACGGCGTTGGCGATAGCCTGACCAAAGCCTAGAAATACCCAGAAAAAGTAAATGATAAGAAAGATAACAATCGGGACCAGCAGAGAGCCGGCTGCCCGGCGGAAGATAACGGAAAACAGCATTGCCAGCCCCATCCAGAAGGCCCCGTACACAACGGTAAGGAGCCCGTAAATAAAGAGCCTGATTATTTCCTCGGAGGAGGGTGGTACCCCTATCATCCTCAAGCCGAAGCCGGCTACGAGTAACAGAGTTGCGCCTACCATAAGGGACATAGATATAATACCGGCCATGAACTTGCCGTTGATAACGCTGTCCCGGTAGACGGGTTGAGCCAGGAGACGACTCAACGTGCCGCCGGAGCGTTCGCTGTTGATGGCGTCAAAACCCAGAACGATGCCGGTAATAGGTATGATAATGGCGATAATCATGGTGAATATCGGTAGGCCGCCCCAGGATGATGTAAACAGCGCCAGGAAAACAAAGCCGCCCTGGGTAACTGCGTCGCTCTCCTGCAGGGCCTCGCGGATGCCATGGCTGGCTGCGTAAAGACCGCCGGCGCCGGCCGCCAGTACCAGAAGGAAAAGCACCAGAAATCTGACGCTGTTAAAATAATCTGCCAGTTCCTTGCGTATTATGGCTATCATTATGTAAACCTAATTCTCCTTGAAGTACTTCATATATATATCATCCAGAGAGAATTCATGGACCTTCATCTGAACGAGCAAGGCGCCTTTATCGATTACCACCTTGGATATTTTCGAACGTAAATCGGAATCGGTGCTGATTGTAAGATTCGTCCCGTCGGATTCGACTTTTTCAACGCCCTTGATTTTCCGGATAATATCAACCAGTTCGGGATTCGGTTCGGCTATCTCGATTTCAATTACGAACCGCCCGCCCGCCATCGCTTCCCTGCCGAGTTCTTCGATAGAACCTTCGATTACCATCTTACCTTTGGATAGTATTCCGACGCTGTGGCATACCCTCTGTACCTGGTAGAGCTGGTGGGAGGAAAGCAGGACGGTCGTCCCTATCTTGGGGAGGCCGGCAATGATATCGAGGAGCTGGTTGATTCCGGCCGGGTCGAGACCGGAGGTGGGCTCGTCCAGTATAACCAGTTTGGGTTGTTTGATGAGTACGTCGGCAATGCCCAGGCGCTGTCTCATGCCGCGTGAGAATTTGCCGGTGGTCATGTCGCGCTCTTCGATCAGGCCTACCATTTCCAGCACTTCGTCGATGCGGCGCTCGGTTTCCGCAGCACTGATATTATTCAGGTCGGCGATAAACCTCAAATTTTCCCTGGCGGTAAGGTCGTCATAGAAGCCGACCTCCTCGGGGAGATAACCCACTATCCGCTTGATTTTAAGCGGCTCACGGGTCGGGTTAAAGTCGCATACCCGTATCGTGCCGGATGCCGGTTCGGTTAGTCCCAGGAGCATCAGAATAGTGGTTGTCTTTCCGGCGCCATTGGGTCCCAGCAGACCGAACACCTCGTTATCCCTGACATGGAAATTAAGGTGGTCAACCACGGTGACCTTACCGTAGTTCTTGGTCAGGTCTTTGGTATCTATAGCCAATGTATCAGTCATATACTATCGCCGGCCGAATCTCATAAAGATTACAATCAGGCCGATAATGACGACGGCAATAATAGCCACGCCGACCCATCCCCAGATAGTGGGTGTTTCCACGGTAACACGGACGGATATTTTATCGGCTGAAACCTCTTTCCCGTTTACCCGCAGGGTAACCATGTAGTCGCCGGCCACCGTCTTTGGCGGTGGTTTAATATTAACATCGACGGTTTTCGGCGTGATTATCTCTAAAACGTCTATTTTCTCCGGCGTGAACTTGATTTCCCATCCTTCCGGATGGTTTGTATCGAAGGTTACGTTATTGAGGGAGTCCGTGCCGAAGTTGGTAACGTCTATGGAAAAGATGTTGTCCTTGCCTGCCCTGGCCCTGGTGTTATACAGTTCGCTGGTGGGTTTGGCTTCCAGGACATACTTGGCGGTTATTTTGGCGGTAAGGTCTATTTCTCCGGCCACGTCATCGGAGGTTGCCTCCAGGGTTATGATATATTCGTCAGGTTCGGCTATCGGCCAGGTAGGAGGGCTGACCACCACCTTGACGCTTTTTGAATTGGGTGAATATTCCGAGCCGTCTATTTTAATCGATGGTATCCTGATAGATTCGTATTGTGGGGTTATATAGGAGCTCCAGCCCGCAGGTACCGTTGTATTCAGGTCGAAAATCCTGTCTTCTTTCCCCTTGTATTCGAGCATTACGTTGTATTCAAAGCTCCCCGTGGCAATCGCCTCTATCTCCGGGTATTCCGTAGACATTGTGATAGTCTCTGCTTCTACGGCGATAGTCACGGGTTCCGGAGGTTCCTCGGATATAAGCACGGGCTCCGGAGTAGCGTTATCCGTACTGGCCTCTTCTCCGTCCTGCGCCAGGACGACGCCGGTCAGTGAAAAGGTTGCCAACATCATTGTGAGGAGAATCAGGAAAGGGAGTAATTTTAAAACTTTCATATTTTACCACCTTACGCAAACATATTGAACCAGAGTCTTATTTTACAACCACGTATTATAACAAATTACTTTTTTTATATTCAAGATGCTAAAAAAGGCATTTAACACGGGCGTATTGCCTCAAGAGGCAAGCAGCTCTTTGACCTTTTCGGTAAACGCCGGTAGCACCTTCTTCCAGTCGCCCACGACGCCGAAACGCGCCTGGCGGAAGATATTCGCTTCTGCATCTTTGTTAATCGCCACAATTGACTTTGAACCGGAACAGCCGCTCATATGCTGGCTGGAGCCGGATATGGCTATGGCTAAATATAGTTCCGGCGCGATTATCTTGCCGGTAAGCCCTACCTGCACGGTATCCGGGACCCAGCCGTTATCGCAGGGCGGACGACTTGCCCCCACCGCCCCCTTGAGTATTTTTGCCAGTTCTTCTAGCTGCTGGAATCCTTCGGCGCTGCCGATACCCCTGCCTCCGGAGACTACTATCTCGGCATCTTCGATTTTCAAACCGGCTACCTCTTCTACTACTCTTTCCAGTACCTTCATCCTGATATCGGATTCTTTCAGGTCGGCAGCGATACTGGTAACCTCCCCTTTCCGGGAAGCATCCGGTTCGAGGGCTGTCATAGCTTTGGTGCGTATGGTAACCATCTGGGGGTCGGACTCGCTCGTAAAAACGGCCTGCGCGTTACCCCCGTAAACGGGCTTGGTTTGAAGCAGGCGCTTCGATTCCGGGTCTATGGCCAGGTCGACGCAGTCCATGGTGACCGTAATCCCCAGTCGGAAAGCCAGCCTTGGAGCCAGGTCGCGTCCGGAATCGGTCTGCCCCATAATAAGGACCTGGGGAGTTATCCGGCTTATTACCTTCTCCATGACGTTAACGTAGGCGTCCGTATTGTAGTCTTTAAGTAACGGGTCATCAACAACATACGCCCTATCGGCGCCTTGAGCGATGGCCTGCTGGGCTAGACTGCCGGTATTACCGCCGACCAGCACCGCCGCCAGCTCCTGACCGGAGTCATCGGCCAGCTTTCTGCCTATACCGAGTCCTTCGGCGGAAATCGGCAGGATATTATTATCCTTTACCTCACAGTAAACCGCTATCCCTTTATAATCGGCCATCGTTATCTCCCATAATATTAATCATTAATTGTTAAGATTCTATTAAAGCGTATTATAATATTTTAGCTTCCCGGAGTTTCTGTGCCAGGTTTTCCGCTGCTTCTTCGGGGCTGTCTCCTTCGGCGAACTCGCATTTGCCTTCATATACCGGCTGAAACAGCTTTCGCAGACGGACATGCTGCCCGGCCTCCCCTATTTTGGAAGTATCTATGTTAATATCGGCCGGCTTCCAGATAACCGGCTCGATTTTCTTGGCGGCCATAATCCCCTTTATCGTCGGGTAGCGGGGCTCCCCGATTTCGTTGCTGACGGTTATTACCGCCGGTATCGGCACTTCTATAACATCGTAGCCGTCCGAGGTTACCCTCTCCACTCTGGCTTTGCCATCGGTAATTTCAATTTTCCGTGTTATCGTCACGCAGGGCAGCCCCAGTATCTCGGCGATTCCCGCTCCCGTCTGTCCGGCATTGGTATCCGAGGCCTCGCGACCGCAAAGAATAAGGTCGTATTCACCGATTTTCCGGATGGCGGCGGCCAGCGCGGTGGCTGTCGACCAGCTGTCGCCGCCTGTATAGGCTTCGTCCTCCAGCAGAACAAGTCCGTCGGCGCCCATGGCCAGCGGCTTTTTAATAACTTCGCGCGATAGGCCGGCGCCCAGGCTGATTACCGTGATATTACTGTCTTGCGTTTCTTTAATCCTCAAAGCCGCCTCTACGGCGAACTCTCCGTAAGGATCTATTACCGGCGGGACGCCGTGCATTTCGGCTTTGTTTCTCTCGGCGTCGATATTAAATATGCTCGGCGGTGCTTCGGGGTCGATAACCTGTTTGACGCAAACGATTATATTCATACCAGTTTGCTCTCTTTCTAGAGGTTTAATGAATCTAATTTTGAAGGAATTCAGCTTTAATTTAGCATCAAACTCGACTCAATGTCAAACGCAGGCTGGCGATACGCTCTATACCGGCTAAATCATTTTCAACTTCAATCCGGGATGACGGGAAGATTTCCTGGAAAAGTGCGGTTACGGCTTCGGCCTGCCCCTGTCCCATCTCCAGGAGAATAAACCCGTTGCCGCGGAGTTTGTTACCTGCCTGATGGCACAAAGACCTTATCCCGTCCAGTCCGTCTTCGCCCCCGTTTAACGCCAGGGCCGGCTCGAAACTCAAACGGCCGCCGGGCGGCATATCGGATTCCCGGACATACGGCAGGTTGGCGATTATTATATCGACGGGTTCCGGCAGCGGCTCCAGCATATCGCCTTCAAGAAGGACGATTCTATCCGTGACGCCGTGTTTCTTGCAGTTGGCCCGGGCGATTCCCAGGGCCGACGCCGATACGTCTGTGGCGTAAATAGTTACGGTCGGGAGATTCAACGCCAGACTGATAGCGATGGCGCCGCAGCCCGTGCCGATATCGGCTATGCTTGATATGGGGTGGCTGCTGGCAAGGCTTATAGCCTTTTCAACCAGCATTTCGGTCTCGGGTCGCGGGATGAGGACGTTGCGGTCTACCCGGAAATCGAGTCCGTAGAATTCACGGTGCCCGGTGATATAAGCCGATGGCTCCCCTTGAATACGGCGTTCCAGTAGTTCCTTCAGGGCTTCTTCATCGGAGGGGATTATATCACATTCAAGGTCCGAATAAAGCTGAACGCGGTTTATCTCCAGCGCGTGTCTCAAGAGGATTTCTGCTTCGAGTGATGCGTCGTCGATACGGTTGTCCGCCAGTGCCCTGCGGGTATAAGCCAAAACCTGCCGGCGGTTCACACCGATTGTCCCTCGAGTTGTTCGGCCTGTTCGTTAGCGGTCAGGCCGTCGATAAGCTCGTCAAGGTCGCCTTCCATGAATCTGGGGAGGTTGTGGATATTCGTATTGATACGGTGGTCGGTAATCCGGTCCTGGGGGTAATTATACGTCCTTATCTTCTCGGCGCGTTCGCCCGTGCCTACCTGCGAGCGTCTGTCGGAGGTAATTTGCTCCTGCTGTTTGCGTCGCTCGATATCCAGTAGACGCGTGCGGAGCACGGACATGGCTTTTACTTTATTCTGGAGCTGTGAGCGTTCGTCCTGGCAGACGACGACCATCCCCGTAGGAAGATGGGTCATGCGTATGGCCGTGGCGACCTTGTTAACGTTCTGTCCCCCGGCGCCGCCGCTGTGAAAAACGTCTGTCTTGAGTTCGTCGGGGTTGACGTCGATATCCACCTCCTCGGCCTTGGGTAATACGGCTACCGTGGCCGTGGAGGTATGGATTCTGCCGGAGGCCTCGGTAACGGGCACGCGCTGGACGCGGTGGACGCCGCTCTCGTATTTAAGGCGACTGTAAGCGCCCCTGCCTTTTACCTCGAAGATTATTTCTTTAAAGCCACCGATGCCGCTTTCGCTCATGCTCAAGATATCGGTCTTCCAGCGGTGGTTCTGGGCATATCTGCTGTACATACGGAAGAGGTCGGCGGCGAACAGGGCCGCCTCGTTGCCCCCCGTCCCCGCCCGTATTTCCATGATGATGTCCTTCTCGTCGTTGGGGTCTTTGGACAGCAGGGACAGCCTTATTTTTTCCGTCAGTTCTTCCAGTTGTGCTTCCAGCGACTCTATTTCCTGCTTGGCAAGGTTAGCCATATCTTCGTCGAGGTCGTCGTTTAGCATGGCCTTGGTCTCTTCCAGTGACTTTCGCGCGTTTTTGTATTTACGGTACGTCGTTACGGTGCCTTCGATGGTCGCTCTTTCCTGCGCCAGCGTCTGCAGCTGGTCGAGGTCGGTCGCTATTTCGGGTTGGGCCATCTTTTCATTAAGCTCGTCGTAACGCTTTTCGATTTTTTCAAGTTGTTTCATCATTTTCCAGTATTCCCTTAATAGGATTATAACATAGCGCCAGATAGTGCTCCAAGCTGGGGAAATTGACAATATTCACTAAAATACACTATAATCAATCGTGCCCGTCATGCCAGCAAGTGGCAATCGTGAGATTGACTTAATTAATACATGTTCGTATTCACTAATTCCCTGAAATTAACATATTTGGATTAAAAGGAGCTGACAGTATGACCATAACAGAAATACTCGCCAGAAATGCAAGATTAACGCCCGATTCTCCGGCGCTGGTGGAGATAACTCCAAGCAAGAATCTAAGAAAAGAAGTTACCTGGAAAGAGTTTGACAATAATGCCAACCGCGTCGCCAATGCCCTCATCGCTAGGGGGATTAAGAAAGGCGATGTCGTCGCTCACCTGATGATGAACTCTACCAGGTGGCTGGAGGCTTATTTCGGCATATTGAAGACCGGCGCTATGGCGGCGCCCCTTAATTTCAGATTTATCAGCCGGCAGATTCAATATTGCGTTGATATTGCCGAGCCCAAGGTTATGATACTGGATGAGAGCTTTGCCGAGAGGATTGAAGAAATCAGGGGTAAAATGCCGACGATTAAGCACTATATCTTCGTGGGAGAAAATCTGCCGGAAGGCATGGAGGCTTTCGACGATGTGATGGCGGAGTCGTCCCCCACTCCCCCCGATATTAAATTAACCGGGGAAGATGAAGCCGGCCTTTACTTCACCTCCGGTACCACCGGCGACCCCAAGGCCACGTGCCTTTGCCACCGCAGTCTGGAACATACCGCCGTAAATGAAAATTTCTCACACCGGGAGACCCGGAAAGATACCTTCCTGCTTATCCAGCCCCTGTACCATACCGGCGGTAAAATGCACTGGTTCGGCAGTCTGATAGCCGGCGGCCGGGCCGTCATGACCACCGGAGGCGAGCGGGTTACGGCCAAGCTCATACTGGATACCATCAACAAAGAAAAGATTACCATCTGCATGCTCCTGGTGCCCTGGCTCCAGGATATCGTCACCGCCCTTGATAGAGGCGATTTGAAACTGGCTGATTACGACGTTAGTTCCCTGCGGCTCGTCCACTCCGGCGCGCAGCCCATCCCGCCGGTACTCGTAAGGCGTTTTATGAAATTTTTCCCCAATATAGACTACGAAGAGAATTACGGTCTTACGGAATCGGCCGGCCCCTGCATGCATCTTGGCCTGGAGAATTTCCATAAACTCGGCTCTTTCGGGTATCCGCGGATTAACCTGGACGCGCGGGTTGTCGACGATAACGGCAACGATGTCCCGGCTGGCGGCGTCGGCGAGATGATTATGAAGGGTGCCAATATCATGAAATGCTACTATAAAAATCCTGAAAAGACCGCCGAGACACTACGCGACGGGTGGCTTTACACCGGAGACCTCGTAAGAATAGACGAAGATGGTTTTATCTCCTATGTCGACCGTAAGAAAGACCTGATTATCAGCGGCGGCGAGAATATCTTCCCCGTCGACCTGGAAGCCGTCCTCATCGGTCAGCCCAAGGTCAAGGATGTGGCCATTATCGGGATCCCTGATGACAGATACGGCGAAGTGGTCGCCGCCATAGTCCAGTCTAAAGAAGGCGAAGACCTGACCGAGGAAGAAATGAGGGCATACTACGAGCCGCAGCTGCCCAAGTACGCCTGGCCGAGGCTTATCCTTTTCGGTGATGTGCCGCGCAATCCGACGGGTAAAATTGAAAAACCCAAGTTGAGAGAGCGCTACGCCGATGTAAAATGGAATCCGAAGGGATAAATAAAATAAAAGGAGCATTAATATGGGTATCAAAGAGTACGCCGATTTTGCCAACGAGAACAAGAGCTGTTACCTGGCTACCGTAGAGGGTGACCAGCCGAGAGTCAGGGCACTGGGGATGTGGTATGCCGATGAGACCGGGTTCTATTTCCAGGCGCAGAGCGTAAAAGCCATGTGCAAACAGCTGGAGAAGAATCCCAGGGTAGAAGTATATTACTGCACCAAGGATTTTAACAAAGTGATGAGGGTTTCCGGTAAGGTCAGGTTTATTACCGACGAGAAAATAAGGGCCAGGTGCATAGAAGAAAGGCCGTTCGTCAAGAACTTCGGCATTACCGAGCCGGGCAATCCCCTGCTGGCCGTTTTCCAGATATACACCGGTGAAGCTTATTTCTGGTCGTTTGCCGATAGCATGAAAGAGGCGGACATACCCAGGGTTAAGTTTGGCTAATAACAACCCGCTCTTAAGGAGGGGAATTAACATGGCTGAAGGCAAGTATGGGAAATACTTTTTTAAGAACCCAATAGAGGAGGGCAAGTTCTGCCCCAGGCTGTTCTTTTTCAGCCGCCAGCATGAAGCAGTCGGTGAAAAGGATTTCTCCGTAATCTGGAACTGCATCACCGAGCCGTTTCTCATGGTCACCGAGCCCCATTCGCACGATTTCGACCAGTTCCTTCACTTTTACGGTGCGAACTCGCGGGATATTACCGAATTCGATGCCGTGGTCGAGATGTCGCTGGGAGAGGAAGGCGAGAAACACATCATCACCGAGCCCACCGTTCTCCACATTCCCAGCGGCATGATTCACTGTCCGCTAAACTTTAAAGTCGTCAATAAGCCGGTGATATTCATGAACGTAGCCCTGACGCCGCAGTACGTAAAGGGGCCTCCCGGGACGCACCCTCCAAAACCCTGACTAAACGAAACGCACTTTAGTGCTGGAACACTTGATATACTGGACAAAGCGTTCGTAATCGTATATAATTCATGAGTGACGATGGTCCTAAATGACTTGTTTTTTAGAGCAGGAGTTAATGTACCCCTGCTCTATTATTATTTATATTCAAAATAAGCCGGGCGGGTCGTGTTTTTATTAAAGTAGACCGGCCGCGCCGGGAAAAATAATAAATAGTGTTTGAGCTGTTTCTGCTCTGCTAGAAAAGGAGGAAAATGCTACCAGGAATTTTTTGGATTGTACCTGTGGCCGGAGTGATAACAATCATCTTCGCCATCCTGCTTACCAGGAACGTACTCAAGCGTCCCACGGGGACGCCCAAGATGAAGGAAATCGGCGATATTATTTTCCAGGGTGCCTGGGCGTTTCTCAAGCGTCAGTACACTACTATTTCCATCTATTCGGCGGCAATTGCTATCGTCATCGGCGTTCTGGTGGGAGTACTGGGCGGCACCGAGGTTGAAGGACTTACCGCGCTTGATATCGGCTGGCGTACATCGGTTGCCTTCCTCGTGGGGGCTTTCTGTTCCGGTCTGGCCGGTTTTATCGGCATGTTTATTGCGGTTAAATCCAACGTGCGCTGCGCCGCCGCCGCCCAGCAAAGTCTTACGCAGGCGGTTAATGTTGCCCTACGCGGAGGCGCCGTATCCGGGTTTCTCATCACTGCTTTGAGTCTTATCGGTGTCACCGTTATCTTCTTCGCCTACGGCGGTCAAAACAACCCGCAGATTGCCCCGCATCTTATCGTCGGCTTCGGCTTCGGTGCCAGTTTCGTGGCGCTTTTCGCCCAGCTTGGCGGCGGCATCTATACCAAGGCGGCTGATGTCGGCGCCGACCTTGTCGGCAAAGTTGAATCCGGTATCCCGGAGGACGACCCGCGCAATCCCGCCGTAATTGCCGACCTTGTCGGCGATAATGTCGGCGACTGCGCCGGACGTGGCGCCGACCTTTTCGAGTCGACCGCCGCCGAGAATATCGGCGCGATGATACTCGGTATCGCCGCTTACCTGGCTACGGATAACATAGCCTGGATACTGTTCCCGCTCTGTGTCCGTGGTTTCGGCATGATTGCCAGCATGATAGGACTGCTCTGCGTGAGAGCTAAAGAAAATGAGAATGCCATGAATGCCCTCAACCGCGGCTATTTCGTGTCCATCGGCCTATCGGTAATCGGTCTGGCCGTTACTGTCTATTTAATGCTGGACAACTGGTGGCTCTTCGGGGCGGGTATGGTTGGTATCGTCGCCAGCGTTGTAATTGTGTTCATTACCCAGTACTATACCGAGGCGCGCTACAAACCGGTGCAGGAAATTGCGGAGGCGTCCAAGACCGGCCCGGCTACTAATATCATCATGGGAATGTCCGTCGGCTTCTCGACGACTTTCGCCACCGCGCTCGTCATCGGCCTGGCTCTCCTGCTCTCTTACTGGATGGGCAGCGAAAGCGGTGTTATCGGCGCCGGCGCCTTCGGTACGGCCGTAGCCACGATGGGCATGCTGATGACCTGTCCTTATGTCCTTTCCATGGATACCTTCGGCCCCATTACCGATAATGCCAATGGGATTAATGAAATGGCCGGTGCCGGCCCGGAAATACGCCGGATAACCGACCGTCTGGATGCCGTCGGCAATACCACCAAGGCCCTGACCAAGGGCTATGCCATGGTCTCCGCCGGTCTCGCCGCCTTCCTGCTCTTCCAGGCTTACCTGGACAGGGTTTCCTTCATCAAGTTCGGTGAGAGCGGACTCTATACTGTCGTTGACATCGCCCGCATCGAGGTCTTTGTCGGGGCTCTGCTGGCGGTAATGATTGTCTATCTATTCAGTGCCTGGGCTATTAAGGCCGTCGGCAAAACCGCCTCCAAGATTATCGAGGAGGTACGCCGCCAGTTCAAGGCCGACCCCGGCATTCTGGCGGGAACGTCCAAGCCAGATTATGCCCGCGCGGTGGATATCACCACCCGCGCCGGCTTGAGAGAAATGATAGCCCCCGGCCTGCTGCCGGTGCTGGGCCCGATAGTCATCGGGGTTGTTTTCCGCTACCTGCCGGGCGGTTATGATGCCGCGATGGTCGTGGCGGCGGTGCTGATGGTAGGTACCATCGGCGGAATCATGATGGCATCCTTCATGAACAACGGCGGCGGCGCCTGGGATAACGCCAAGAAGATGATTGAGGACGGACAGCTCAAGGATGAAAATGGCCAAGTCCTCGGTAAGGGAACCTTCGCCCATCAGGCGGCGGTTGTCGGCGATACCGTCGGCGACCCGCTCAAGGATACCGCGGGGCCGTCACTGCATGTTCTGGTAAAGCTCCTGGCCACCATCACGTTGGTGATGTGCCCGCTGTTTATTTCTGTTTAATAGCCGGCGTTCGCTAAAAAGAAAAGGGGTATGATTTTTAAGGTCATGCCCCTTTCTTATTTCGATTGATACCTGTCATTGCGAGGGCGAAGCCTGTGGCAATCTTAAAGATGTTATATAGAGATGCTTCACTACGTTCGCAATGACGGTGGATATTCATCTCAAGAACGGATTAGCCCGTATCTCCGTGGCAATGGTGGAGTCCGGGCCGTGGCCGGGGTGGACTATAGTCTCCGGCGGAAGGGTAAGCAGCTTCGTTTTAATGCCGTTTATCAACGAATCATAATCGCCGTCGATAAGGTCGTAACGCCCGATTCCGTAGTTGAAAAGGGTGTCCCCGGTGAAGACATGTCCCTCGCCGTAGATGCTGATGCCGCAGGGCGTATGCCCCGGCGTGTGCAGGACGGTGAAATGAAGCCCACCGACATCGATATTGTCGTCCTCCTTGAGAATCCTGTCGGCCTTCGGAGCTGCTTCGAAAGACGATTCGTAAACATAGCTCGGCGACTGCGGAAGGTACCTGGCGCATTCGGCGTGGGCAGCCATACCGGCGCCGGTGGCTTCCTTGACCTGTGCCGCCGCGCCGACGTGGTCGGGGTGGCGGTGGGTTAAAACGATGAGTTTTATCTTCAGTCCCAGCTTATCGACGGCCCGCAGTATCTCTTTAGCATCCGCACCGGGGTCGATTATCATGCCTTCTTTAGTAGCCTCCGACCCTGCGATATAGCAGTTGCTGGCATATGGTCCGACTACCAGTTTCCTGACT
>Ga0315555_1002364_pt1 | contig 13289 bp, 10 predicted proteins | sample SalMarSW160380MG_FD_202113 | JGI IMG/M metagenome (GOLD analysis project Ga0315555, IMG submission 202113) | Salt marsh sediment microbial communities from the Plum Island Ecosystem LTER, Massachusetts, United States - Salt Marsh Sediment SW1603-80 ...
TTTGATGCGGTTAACCCGGCGGCGGGTGAGATGGAAGTAGTCCTGGCGGCGGGCAGTTCCGGAATTTTACTTCACGAGGCCATCGGCCATGGCATGGAGGCGGACTTTAATCGCAAGGAGATTTCGATTTTTTCGGATAAAATGAATAAGCCGGTGGCGGAGAAATTTGTATCCATCGTTGATAACGGTACCAATCCCAATTTGCGCGGCTCGATTAATGTCGACGATGAAGGAAATGATTCTCAGGAAACATTTCTTGTCGAAAATGGAATCCTGCGCAGTTACATGCATGATCATATCAGCGCCAAATATTACGGCGTAAAACCGACCGGCAGCGGCCGGCGACAGTCATTCCGCTATCCGGTTATCCCGCGGATGAGAAATACTTATATGCTTCCCGGGCCTCACAATAAAGAAGAAATCATAAAAAGCGTGAAAAAAGGCGTTTACTGCAAGGATTTTTCGAATGGACAGGTATTTATCGGCGCCGGTGATTTCACATTCTATGTTCTTTCCGGCAATCTTATCGAAGACGGCAAATTGACCAAGCCGGTTAAAGATATCAACATCATTGGCAATGGTCCCGATGTTTTGAAAAAAATAGTGATGGTAGCCGATGATCTCGAATATGCCGAAGGTGGCTGGACCTGTGGCAAAGACGGGCAATCGGTCCCGGTATCCATGGGGCTGCCGACCGTGAAAGTATCATCGATTACCGTCGGTGGTGTTTCATAAACAGGTTTAAACCGGAAAAACAGGAATAAAAATCATGAATAAAAAAGAAAGACTGGAGCTGGCCCATTGGGCAATTAAACAGGCTCAGAAGCAGGGCGCGAATGATGTATCGGTCGATGTCGGTAACAGCCGGGATATTGAAATCGAGTTTCGTGACAAAAAGCTCGATCGCCTGAAAGAATCAACGCAAAATTATCTGAATCTGGCGATTTATGCCGGCGGCCGTTATTCGTCACATTCGACAAATGATATCCGCAGGGAATCGCTGGGGAAGTTTATCGAAGACGCGGTAGCCATGACGAAGTATCTGACTGAGGACCCGTACCGAACGTTGCCGGACCCGAAATACTACGAGGGTCAGAAAGAAATCAACCTCGGTTTTTATGACCCGGCGTACGAGGGTGTTAATTCGGATCAGCGCGTTAAGATCGCCCGGGAAATCGAGGGCGCCGCTATGGCCGAAAGCGATAAAATTATCTCATGTACCTCGGGATACTCCGATTCCTTTTATGAAATGGCAAAGGTTCATAGTAACGGTTTTGAGGGTGAGCGCAAGGCGACCGCTTTTTCCGCCGGCGCCGAGGTTACAGTTGACGATGATAAAACCGGTGGACGGCCGCGTGATTGGGAGTGGGTGACGGTTCGCAATTACAATGACCTTCTTGCCCCCGATAAACTGGGCAAACCCGCCGTGAAACGGGCTCTTGATAAAATCGGTCAGGCAAAGATGGAGTCCGGTTCGTATGATATGATCATCGAAAATCGATCGGCCGCGCGCATGCTCTACTTCATGTACGGCCCGCTTCGCGCTCGATCATTGCAGCAAAAACGGTCGTTTTTGGAAGGCAAGCTGGGCGAGAAAATCGGCTCGGATAAATTTACGATTATCGATGATCCCTTTATTGTCGGCGGGCTGGGTTCGAGGACGTACGACGACGAAGGCATGGCGACAAAAAGGCGCGTTATTTTCGATAAGGGTATTCTTAAGTCTTACTTTGTCGATTGGTACTACGGTCAGAAACTCGGCATGGAGCCAACCAACGGCTCGCCATCGAATATCGTTACCGAATATGGAAACAAATCTCTTGATGAGCTAATAAAACAGATGAAGAAAGGAATCCTGGTTACCAGTTTCATCGGTGGAAATTCCAACTCGGCGACGGGGGATTTTTCGACCGGGATAGTCGGCCAGTACATCGAGAACGGCACCATCATAAAACCGGTCAACGAGATGAATATCAGCGGTAATCTGCTGGATATCTGGCAGCAACTGACGGAAGTCGGAAACGATCCTCGTATTTATTCCTCGTGGCGGATGCCGAGCCTGTATTTCAAGGATATTCAGTTCAGCGGTATATAGAGAATACGATTGTTTGAGGCTTACGCGAACGGTCATCCTTTTATAAAGGATGACCGTTTATTATTATATAAAAAGGGAGTGGCGAATAACCACTCCCCTGAACAACTATTCTTCAGTTATTACTTCGAGGGATAAGTCGGAGGCGGGCCATCCAGATAGAGGAAAGAAATCAAATATGTCACGTCAAATATATTAATCAAACCGCCGCCGTTTACATTACCGGCGTCGTAAGGTACAGGCTCCGGGCCTTCCAGATACAGGAAAGAAATCAAGTAGGTCACGTCAAAGATATTAACTGTTTTGTCACCATTGGCGTCACCGGCAATAAAATCATGAATCAATACGGTCAGCGGAGTCGACCAATCGCCTTCAAAGCCGAATCTATCCACGGCTTTCACTTTTACATCAAAGGTCCCGGCTTCCGGCCAGGAAAATAACGCCTGAGGATCACCGGCCTCAGGATTGCACTCCACCTCTGAAGTATCAAAACAGAAAACATAGCTAAGGTGGTCGTTTTCGGGATCGGCCGCGGCCGGGCAGGAATATTCGTATTCTATATCGGTTGCACCTTCGATTACACCGGTCGGTTCGCCCGGTGCCCCGGGAGGAGTGTTTTCACGCAGGACTATATCACCACCATATGAGCCCTTGCCGGTCGAATGGAATGCCAGCGTAAGTCCCCAGCTGGGGACCGATCTCTGGCCACAAAGCTCGATCATACCGGCTATGGTGCCGATACCATGCCCGCCGACAACAACCTGATACCCATCATCGTAAAACGTAGTGGGAAGCCAATGAAGGTTAAATTGGCTGTTCATCCTCTGGTTGGCGAAGACGTTCTCATCTACAACCATCTCAGTATAGTTAAATGGAAGATCATAATATTCGCTTATGATATGCATATTGCTATTCATTGTCGGGCAGGACGGGCACCACGTTGCGGTCCCGATCTCGGCGAAGATCGAATGCGTCCATTGGTCGTTGACGATATTGGGAATCTCCTCATCAATCGTCGCGGTGGCGCAGGCTTCGGTATAATAAGCGGTAAAAGGTGCGCCGCTGCCGCCGACCGTATCGGCCGACGCCGCATAGCCGTGTGACATATCCTTAATTATCGCAATAGCCATCAAATTCGTGGAATCAAGTCCGGGAAATCCGGCCGCGTCGGCATCCCAATTGTAAGTTGTCTTTATACTGTCGCCCGGATCCAGCATAAAATTGGAATCAAAACCATAGCCTAAAAATCCGTGATTATATCGATTTCCGCTATAGTCGATGTATTGCGTCGAAACTTTTTCAACAATAAAAACCGTCAATCGGCCGCTATAAGCTTTGCTGTCTCCCTGCGGGGCGGCAACCGGAGCAGGCGGGGTATACTCCGAAATCCCGGGTACTTTGCAGACGTCAAAACTCCCGGCGTAGGCAATGGCTACCACCAGAAAGACGGACATAGCCATAATTGTCAGGACCTTAACATTTGATCTTTTCACAACCACTCTCCATATAGTTTAAAGTTAGACATTTATAGTGTTCCCGCAAAAAACGCATATGAAATGATTTGCTGCACAAAACTCTGCGTCATCACCACCCGCCCCACACCACTACCCTTCTCGTGGTCGGTATCTAATCAATACTAAATATACCAAATTACATCATATTGTCAAGAAAAATCACAGTAAATCGCCGGTCGGCGAATAATATCGTCGCGTGCCCCCCTAATATACGATTTCCACTCAGGTTCTTATAAAGCTTTTTTCACCAATCCCCTAATATCTGAAAGTAATTCCCCCCGAAATAGATAAATTGGTGTAATCATATTGGGCATTGGTCGAATTATTATAAGTATGATTTATCGTGACGGTCGGCTCTATAAACAGCCCCGATTTAAGCGGAAAAGGCCGCTTGATAGTCAAATAGGCCTTATTCTGCTCGTCATGACGGGCCAGGATGATATATTTCGCCAAAAGAGGGACATTTCTATTTTCATTGCTATTCAGGAAATTCTTTTTCCAGTAACCGACGCCGGATTCAAGTATGAAATTCGGCAGAAAAAACGATTTCAGAGTAAAGCTTATTGATTCTCCTTCATAGATGGATGCCCATGGTGAAAGAGATTGAGTCGTTACTCCGGCAACGGCGATTTCTCCCAAATCATCAAATTTCCTATAAGAATAATTAATCACTATGGCGAATTTATCTCCTATTGGTCGAGAATAGCGGGGCCATATTTGCAGTAATTTTAAATGACCGTCGGTCGGAGGATATTCATCCGTCCTTTCAGGCAGAACATATTGTGCACCGGAAATATCCGGAGGATGCCATACCTGCTTTTCCCAATACGTAAGATCCACAAAGGCATATCCCATCTGTAGATCGAAGCTATTCTTTCCCAAGAAGGATGTATTGACCCCGCCGAAGATTTCATATTTCGTGTTATCAACCGCCAAGACGTGAAGATATGAAGTGGATTTTAGAGAAAAGCCGGCCCGCAGCTGCATGATAGGTGATACCGAATATCCAAGCGAGGCGATTCCGTCGTAAATTCGCGTATTAAAACTCTCGAAATTTTCTCTATAGCCGCGGGAATTAAAATTTCCGTTGATATAAATGGAAAAACGCGAATTCTCTTTAAGGGGAATGACCGTTATACCGACGCCGCCGGAATAATTGGTCAGGTCCACATAATTGCCGTAATTGGTGTACTCACCGTTAAGCAGAATTTCCGCAATCGGCAGGGGATAAAATTTCGCAGACACTTTGCCCAGGCCATAAGAATCCTCGACAGCGCTGGAATCGGCCAGGAGATTATCGGTATATCCGGCCGAAGTCTGAAATTCGGTCTCGACATATTCCCAGATGCGGGCATCGGCTGATGACCCCACGAAAAAAACGAAAGACAATGCAAAAATAATTAAAACCGGCCGCAATTTAATATTTTTCATCGACAGACGCCTCCGACACATCCTCCCCCCGAACTTCCGCCGATGCCGATTCCTTCGGAACCGAATTCCTCGCCGGCATCGAAGCCGCATCGATTTTGGGCCATCGCCCGTGTATGGAAATCCAACCTGTCGAATTTTTGCATATTCGTCGAGAAATCTTCAACTATCCCGACCTCTTTTAAAGTCTCGCCGAAATTTATAAGGCCCGACATGTTTTCATCCTCGGCCGGAGCCGGAACATAGTCGGGATCGGCCGCATCCGGGATGGCGTCGCCATCCTCGTCAGAGGCGTTATCATCGAAACCATCGCCGTCCATATCGACATATGGTTTTGTCACCGTTTCACCGGCGAAAGCTATCCGCTCTCCACCAGAAAGGAGAAACAGGCAGAGCATCGCGCCCAGGATCACGATTGATTTTGCAGTATTCTTCATATCTTCTCCTGTATACTTATCCAAACAATCAGCGCACCCTCAACGGGAGCGTTTTTTATTTCCAGACCAAATATATCATATATTTCACGGTAGTCAAGGATCGATTATAGTCGGTTGGTTCTCTCGCCGTTTGTATTCTGTATGGGTATATTTATCTCCTATATCGGAAAATCCTCCTCGGTATAAATGATTATAAATCTAATCATGCACATTTCTAAGAGACGGAGTCATAGTCTGCACGACCAAGTAATCAAAATAACCTGCACGATACTGAAATATATTCATATACGGTCAGCATTATTTATTAAAAAATTTCGACAATATAAGTTTTTTTTATTGACAACATTTTCAAAGAATGGTTTAATAGTTAAGACATTAACGTTTTCAACGAGAGGAGGATTGATGCCCAGAGCCAAGAAGAAGACTACTAAGAAAAAAGTCGCTAAGAAAAAGGTTACCAAGAAAAAAGCACCGAAGAAGAAAGTCGCCAAAAAAGTACGTTGCGCCGGTAAGACCAAGGATGGCAAGAGATGCAAACGTATGGCGATAGCTCCATCGAAGTATTGTTATCTGCATAAGAAGTAAGAATACGACGGAATTTTCTTCGAATAGTCTCGGGGGATGATTATTGACGATTGTCCCCCGCTTTATTAATTACCCAAATCCGGAATTGAGGATTTCCGCGTAGTTTTTAAAATCCAAATAATTCGAGTATATCGCCGGACAGGATATCTCGGTTCCGTCTCGTCAATTCGAATGACTTTACATGGGGGTGCTCTTTTACTCTGGCAATAAGATCTTCTCCACTGAGCGCGATAGTTGCGATTAAAGATTTTTTGCCCTTAAGCAAATCCTCTATTAGATGTCTAAATTTGATCGAAAAACATTCCATTTTCCCGATTTCATCGATTAAGATTAAATCGCCGGCGGGATTCAGAAAATCGGTCGAGTCAAGAAAATTTTCGAAGGCGGAAATATCGACTCCATATTTGCCGACCCTGAACGGCGAGTCGATTTCCACGTGCGATAAGATAAATCTCTCTCCCTCCAGGCTGATTAATTCGAAGCCGACTCGCATATTATTTTTCCTGATTTCCGAAGTGAAGAAACCGACCGGTTTCAAAGTTCTCAATTTTTCCGATAGTCGTATTATCAGAGTCGTCTTACCAATACCGGGAGGTCCGGTAATCAAGATTTTATTTTTTGACGGCGTTTTTATCATCGGAACCAGGCATGGAGAAAAATCTTGACATGATGGATAAAAAACTAATAGATTTGGGCCGTGATGACAAGTGATTTATTAAATCGCTTTTTTAAGCAGAGGGAAACAAGCGCGATCTTAGTTATTTCGACCAAAAAGCCGGACGATTTTATAATATATAAATTATGACAAAATTGGCTGAAAAGGCCAAAATATGCTGAGATTTTAAACAATTTTGCCGATTTTGATATTATGGATGCGGAAACAATAAAATATTTAAAGTATGAAATAGCCCTCGGCTCGGTAATTCCTATGCCCCAGCCGCCGATAGATTATTATACGCCCAAGCAGTTTTCATTCCAGCAGTTTATATTTACTCTCTGCAAGGCACATATCGGATCGCTGGGGAAAAAAGACGGCGCATGGTCATTCGGGCCGGATGCTCCGGAACGCGCCAAGCTGGGCAGCCGTCCGGACATAACCGAGTTATTCGATTTCGCCGCCGAATTGGGCATTATCGAGGAAATCCCGCCTGATCAGGAGCCGAAAGAACGCGGCGAGGGTGTCTTTGTCCCGTATCAGTTATCCAAGGCATACTGGGATAAATTCGACAAATTTGCGTCGTAGCGCATATCAGAAATATCTTTAATGGATAAAAAAAGGCAGCCATTACGGCCGCCTTTTTTTTGTAAAATCATTGATTTTTTTAAGGGCAATCAGGCTCGGGGCCGCCGCGATATAGGTAGTCAATTAAATATGTAACATCAAAAATGTTTATTGTCGCGTCACTGTTGACATCGGCTGTTGAAAGCGGATCGGGCGGCGGACCCTCAAGGTACAGGTACTGGATAATATACGTAACATCAAAGATGTTGACCGCTTCGTCGCCGTTGACGTCCCCGCACAAAAACAGATCGACACATTCCAGATGCGATATCACCAATCCGTCCAAACCGGCTTCGACAATGCTCTGCGGGTCGGCATCATTGGCCGTAAAGCGTATCTGCATGTTTTTGGTGAAATCAACTCCGGCCGCAATAAGACTTTCCTCATCGATAATATGATGCGCCCAATTGAGATTATTATCGGTTACATGGGAGGCGATTTCAATCCAGCTTCCGGCCCCGCCGGTGCTGTTGATTTCCACCAGCAATTTATCGACGGCCCCGCCGGTTTCGGTCAAATACAAGTAATAATCATATTCAATACTACCTCCCTGAGACATGTTAAAGACGGGAGAAACCAGCTGTACAGCTCCGCCGTCGACGTCGGTGTTGCCGTATTCATTTTGAGTAAGATAACAGGCGCCACTGCCATCGCCGTCCGAGACGGGATCATAATCCCAGGAGGGATCATTAACCGGCACACCGCGCTGCCAATCTCCGCTGGTTGCGCCCAGATTTACCGTTGTCCATCCTTGACTTGCCTGGAAGTTATCTTCAAAGGTAATCATCGGCCAGCCGACCTGAGCCGAATATAAATCGGTCGGTGCCTCAGGCGGGTTATAAATCGTAGAACCGCCGTCGCCGTCGGCGCTGAAGTAAAATTCGGGCGTATTACCGCATTCGGCCGAAGGCATGGTGGCTGTGTAAAGGTCGCCGCCGAGCGGAACAAAGGATGTCGTCTCGAAATCACGGTCGTCGAAGCGGTAATGCAATAATCCGCTTCCCGGGACATAATTCTCGTTCCAGCTTTCGACTCGAACCGTCATTTCGGTCGGAACCCCGGGATCGCAATACTCAGGCAAACCTTCCGGCAGGATAATTTTCAAAGGAGGATTATCAACCACCAGACCTTTAATGCAGAAATTGGCAGTACTATCAAAATCATAAAGATCCAGCCATTGGCTGCCGGTATAATAGTAACTTTCGCCCGGATTCGATGACGACTCGACAATAGTCCGATACTTTGCGCCAAGCAGGACAGGGACATCGGATGTCCGGTCGTACGGCTGACCGCCATCAGATAATTCTACATAAATATAAAAGTTATCTCCCTGGTGCAGAGCGACCGGCGTTTCGAGATCGACTGTATGAAAGCCGCTATATGCAAGCATTCCTGTTTTTGTCGAGAGTTCATCAGACAACAGACCGAATTCAAAACCGCCGTAAATTTTTACCGTGTAATTGACACTGTCGGCGGCCGTGAAAAAGCTGACCGCCTGAAGCAATTGTTCATCGGAGGCTACAAAGCTGTTAAAGGCCGCATTACAGTCGGTTTTGGTATCACGCCAGCCATGGTAATCATGATAATAAATCTTATCGTATGCAAGCGGTTCGACATTCTGAAAGGAAATGGCGCCCATCTCCGGATGATGACCACAGTGCTTATCATAATAGGAAATCCAGAAATAGCCGTCGTAGCCCCAGCTAGCCCCCCAACTGTTCTTACAGAGCCAGCCTCCCGCCTGAGGCGCCTGAGTCACCAGATTATCGTCCCAGCCGACAATAGCCACAGCATGATTGGGGTCGAGAGAATTTGTGGGCGGTTGATAATGGATATAATTCGACATAAAAGAGGCATCGTAGCACATACACGTTCCGACGACTCCGTCGGTCATTATTTTGTCTTTTATTGTATTTATATTGCTCAAATCAGTACCGACCGTATACCATTCGATATCACGAACATAATAAATATGATAACCGGTATCGTATCGTAATGGTGGTGAAGCAAAAGATTGACCGTCAATATCCCTGACGGCACCCTCGCCACGTGACAAATAGGCTGCGGTAACCCGATAATCGCCGCCCTCATGCACTATCAAACCGGCGCCGGACGGCGGATCGATATCATCGTTATTATTCTCATTAAAACCATTCCACCAATCAAGATGATATTCCGCCAGATTCGGTTCGCCCGCTTCACCGGCCGCAGCCCAGGTCCCGGTCATAAGCAGATTGCCTTCGATGGCCGCCATGGCCCCATGAGTCCAGCAGGTTCCTCCCTGCTGACTTTTCACCGATGTCACATAATTCTGACCACCGACATCACGCAAATCGAAACTGCTCGGGGGATCGGCCAGGCTCAGGCCATACGAAAGGGATAATACCAGCAGAGTAGAAAGGAATGATTTGATTCTTATTGAGTACATTGTGCCTCCAGAATTGAAATAAAGTTTATCGATTTTTCATTTTTGGAGAAAATCAAAAAATCAATAAACTCTCATTACCAGTATATTTATATATTAATATAATAGAAAAATGAGTTTCGTCAATATAAATTGTTGACTGCAAACATCTTATGTGAACAAAAAAGGTCTGGTTAATAAACGATTATCGCCGACGGCAATCCGCTATAAATTGGCGCCCGATAACACCTCTTTTCCATCAGCGTCTTCTCTTTCCGGGAAATGTCAAGCCGGCCAATGGGTTATTATATCTCAAAAAAATATCCTCTGCCGTTGCATAAAAAATAAATAATATTATAGAATCCCCCTGCCCCATCCGATAAAAAAATCAAAGTGTATTAATCCGAAAAGGTATTTGAATTATCATGAGAGTCGCCGATAAAAGCACACAGCGAAAAATCAGACGAAAAGCGGCGGAGGCGCTGCTCGTATATGATTTGCAGACCAAATTGCCGATGGGTCAAATTATCGATCTGTCGGCCAAAGGGATGAAGCTCATGAGTGAAGAACCGGTGGCCACTTTGAAAATATATTATTGCCGTATGCCCTTAAAGAAAAAGACCCACGGATTTGACGAAGTTGTTTTTGATGCCGAATGCCGCTGGTGTAAGCAAAATAAAGATACGGGCTGGTATGATTCGGGATATCTCCTTCGATTTCCACGGCCGGAATATGCCGAGGCTGTCAGGGAAATAACCAGATATTGGATGATGGACCGCACCGACAAAATGGGTGCCAGCCGAAGAAAAATCAAAGAAGAAAAGCGCGGTTTTTTTCAAAAGCTTCTTAAACCGTGATTCCCGAATAAACGGGGCCTATTTCCAAACGAATCAAAATCGCTTTTATTAAGACCTGCATTGACGTATATTATCGGAAGTCCTTAGCAACTTTTTGGTACAGGAAGGAAGCCGATGCCTAATAGTAAGTTCAGTGCGATCGGAGCGGTTTTATGTCTGATGGCCCTTATTCTGTTGTCGTCGCCGTTCAGGTCAACCGCCGAAACCGGCGATGTTCCCCGGCGAGCCGATATTGATAATAAGTACAAATGGAATCTTGAATTGATCTATCCCGACCTTACGTCATGGGAAAAAGATTATGATTCGCTTGAAGGAAGCTATGTTCAGCTGGAAAGTTATAAGGGGCGGCTGGGCGAGTCGGGCGATATTTTGTATGAATGTCTGAAATTAAATGACAAAATCAATATTCTGGTCGATAAGCTCTCAACGTATGCCGGCTTGAAATTAAGCGAGGACAATCGCATCAGTTCACGGCAGGAGTTGTCGGGTCGGATACGGGGGCTGCGGTCGAAAGTCCGTCATGCGTCGTCGTTCATCGAACCGGAACTCCTCGGTATCGATCCGGATAAACTGAACGGCTTTATGCTTGAAAATCGAAAACTGGACACATATCATTTTTATATCGAGGACCTGATACGCCGCCATGAGTATATCTTATCGCCGCCGGAAGAAGCAATTCTCGCCTTGTCGGGGATGATGGCCGACGCACCGGATCGAATATATTCGATGCTGGTCGATGCCGATATGTCGTTTGGGACCGTTTATGACGAAGACAGTACCCCGGTCGAGCTGACCGAAGAACGCTACACGAAATTCCGTACGTCAACCGATCGTCGTGTGCGCCGGGACGCACATAAAGCTTATTACGGGGCTTTTGAAAAGTACGCCAATACTCTGGCGGCTTCATTGGACGGCTCGTTGAGAAAAGACTATTTCTATATGAAGTCGCGCGGATATGAAAGCTGTTTGCAGATGTCTCTTTTCCGCAACAATATACCGCTGTCGGTTTATTATAATTTGATTGAAACGGTCAATAACAATCTGGAACCGCTTCACAAATGGGCGGCCCTGAAGAAAAAGATTTTAGGCTATGATACCCTTTATCCTTATGACCTGTATGTTCCGCTGGTTCCGAATCAAAATAAGGAGCACAGTTACGAGGAAGCCGAAAGCCTGGTCGTAAAGGCAATCGCGGTCATGGGTGAGCCTTATGCCAGCGATTTTAGGCGCGGTCTGGCGTCGGGCTGGATTGACGTTTATGAAACTCGGGGTAAAAGTTCCGGCGCTTTTTCGGGCGGCAGTTATGCCACGCCGCCGTACGTCTTGCTCAATTATAATGGGACCATCGGCTGGGTGTTCACACTGGCGCATGAAATGGGTCATTCGATGCAGTCCTATTATGTCAATCGGACGGAGCCGTATATTTATTCCGATTATACTACTTTTGTGGCCGAGGTGGCCTCGACTCTAAATGAAACGCTCCTGATGAAATATCTGTTGCAAAACGCCAAAGACAAACGGGAAAAGATGTCTCTGCTTAATCTATATATCACTAATATCCGAACCACTTTTTTCCGCCAGGTGATGTTTGCCGAATTCGAACTGGCGATACATATGCATCTGGAAAACGGCGGCGCCTTTTCGGCCGATTATTTCCGAGAGACTTTCTCCGAAATTTATCAGAAGTACTGGGGCGAGACGCTTGAAGTCGATGATTTAAACAGCATGCTGAGTATGACCGTGCCCCATTTTTATTGGGAATATTATGTATATCAGTATGCCACCTGTTTTGCAGCGGCGCAATTGATGGCACAGGACATTATCGACGACAAAAATTATGTTGATACGTATATGCGATTTCTATCGACCGGCTCATCGGAATATCCGGTCGATGTTCTCAGGGATGCCGGAGTCGACATGACCACGCCCGAGCCGATTTTACATACGATACGGCTTTTCAGCGATCTGGTCGATGAGCTGGAAACCCTGCTCAATGAAAATTAGCTTGAAGCGATGAAATAAATTCCCCTTTTTCGTCATACGCCGGGGGATATTTTGGATAATAAATCGTTGATTCTTTGATTTATGTCAAAGCGATTGACCACAACGACAGATACTATCAATAAACGAATTGACGATTGAAGTTTTCGGAGGCCTGAAATGAGTGAACTGCTGGACAGTGCAAGAAAAAGAAAAGATTTGCTGAAACATATGATACGACAGCTTCATGAAGGGGAAGCTCCCGAACAGGTAAAATCACAATTGACCCGTCTTCTCGGGAAAGTCCCTTATGACGATGTCGTCAAAGTGGAGCAGGAACTGATTAATGAAGGTTTGCCCGAGACAGAAATTCTTAAATTATGTGATATCCACTCGCAGGTCCTGAAGGGCAGTCTGGATAAGACGGAGGCCAAAGAAGCGCCACCGGGACATCCGATCGATACCTTTCAAAAGGAAAACAAGGCTCTGGAATGGAAAACCAATATGCTTACAAAGCTGTTTTCGGGCATCGGACAAGTTGAATCGGCAAATGATCTGAAAAATATTTTTACGGAAATCAGACATCATTTTGTTTCCCTTACCGATGTCGAAAAACATTACGCCCGCAAAGAAAACCTCTTATTCCCTTTTCTGGAAAAACATGATATTACCGGACCGCCAAATGTAATGTGGGGTAAGCATGATGAAAT
>Ga0315555_1002365_pt1 | contig 13283 bp, 10 predicted proteins | sample SalMarSW160380MG_FD_202113 | JGI IMG/M metagenome (GOLD analysis project Ga0315555, IMG submission 202113) | Salt marsh sediment microbial communities from the Plum Island Ecosystem LTER, Massachusetts, United States - Salt Marsh Sediment SW1603-80 ...
ACCGCTTCTTAAAGCACTTACCGACAATGGTATCGGCTCACGCCGTCGTATGGCTGATATCATCAAGCAGGGCAAGGTTACCGTTAACGGTGAAGTAATCGAGAATTTTAATCATGCTATCAACCCGGCTACAGACCATATCCTCGTTGACGGCAAAGCAATCCACCTCAAACCGAAAGAGACAGTCTGTCTGATGCTCAACAAGCCGGAAGGCATCATATCCACTACCTCCGATGAAAGAGGACGTCGGACGGTTATGGATTTACTGCCGGAGAAATACCGCCGCCTGAGGCTGTACCCGGCTGGCCGCCTAGATGAGGACAGCACCGGTCTGCTTTTGCTCACCAACGACGGCAACCTTACCTACCGGCTGACTCACCCGCGGTTCGAGCATGAAAAGGAATACCTGGTCCAGATAACGGGCAGCCTTACCGCCGGTGAAAGACTGAAACTCAAGAATGGTATCAGGCTGGAAGACGGTATGACGCACCCGGCCAGGGTAAAAACCGTATCTTTACCACCCTTTAATTACAGCATCACCATCCACGAAGGCAGGAAAAGGCAGGTACGCCGTATGTTCGAACGATTAAAACACCCAGTCCTGGCATTAAAGCGTATACGTATCGGTAATCTCTGCCTCGGTGATTTAAAAGAGGGAGAAATAAGAAAGCTGAACGCCAGCGATACACAAGCTCTCTTAGATTCATAATCCGGCCCGGAATTTTCAAATTCCGTTGAGGTCTGGTATACTAAAATAACCCGATTTAATACCCGTGTTCTGATGATTGCTCCGTTAATCATGAACCCGATATTTGAACAAGTTCGAAGTGAAGGCAGACTGTTCCTGACAGAGATTGAGTCCAAGAGACTACTCGGGCAGGCGGGAATAAACTGTAATCTTACCGAACTGGCCACTTCAGCATCGGAAGCGATTTCCCTGAGCAATCGACTAGGCTACCCCGTGGCTCTTAAAATAGCCTCACCGGATATCATCCACAAAAACGATAGTGGCGGCGTCAGGCTGGGCCTGGACAACCCGGAGAAGGTAGAACAGGCCTACGGGGAAATCCTGGAGAACATCGGCCAGCGGAATCCTCAAGCAAAGGTCCAGGGTATTTCCGTGCAAAAGATGGCGTCTCCCGGTGTTGCCGTGATTATCGGCATGTCCAAAGACCCGCAATTCGGACCGGTAATCATGTTCGGACTCGGTGGATTACTGGTAGAAATTATTGAGGATATATCACTCAGAATATCACCGGTAACCAGGAAAGACGCCGGAGAAATGATTCGGGAGGTAAAGGGATATAAACTGCTCACGGGTTACCGGGGACAACCACCCGCCGACCTTCCGGCACTGGAGGATATGCTGATGGCTGTGTCCGATTTCGTAGAGAAAAATCCGGTTGTTAAGGAAATAGACCTTAATCCGGTGATAGCGGGCAGCGATGGCGCTGTAGCCGTAGATGCCACTGTGGTGCTGGAAGAACCAATAATCGAATAGAAACGAGAAGAACGATGAATTTAATTCAGATGCTGGAGAACGCCGCCAGGAGTTACGGTGACAAGACGGCAATTCTTCTGGGTGAACGCCGTGTATCTTTCCAGGAACTGGAGGATACATCCAACAAGGTTGCCAACGCCCTTTTGCAGATGGGCGTAGAAAAAGGCGACCGCGTAGCCACGATGCAGTCCAGCAATCCGGAATTCGTTACTGTTTTCTTCGGCATTCTGAAAACCGGAGCCATAGCCGTTCCTCTAGATTCCCGGTACGTCGCCGATGAACTGGACAGTCTTTTCCGTGACTGCCAGCCTAAAGTATTTGTAGCGGACAATCCGCCGCTGGCATCGCTGGTACCGGCTTTACCGCGTTTCCGTTCTATCAAGCATGTCATCACCATCGACCCCGAACTGGATGGCCGGTTTATCAGCTATAACCAGATTGTCTATGAGAATCCACCAAAAGCCGTCGATATCCGCGTTGAGCCTGATGACCCCGCCACGATTTCTTATACAGGGGGTCCCACGCAGGACCCGCACGGCGTCGTTTTATCCCACCGGAGTATCAGCACCGAAGCTATTACATCAGGAGACGTATTGAATCAGACCGAAAAAGACGTGCTGATAGGCTTTGCCCTGCCCATGTATCACCAGTTTGGCCTGGTCTCGGTTTTACTGGGGTCTATCGCTAAGGGCAGTACCCTAGTCGTGGTGCCGGGTACGGGGCGCTCGATACACAGCTTCATGGAAATCGTAGAGAAAGAAAAGGGCACGATTTACATGGGCGTTCCTTATATCTACGCCCTGATGATAAACGTCGCCCGTAAGGAGGGAGCCAATTACGATTTAAGCTCGCTCCGCGTGTGTCTCAGCGGCGGTGCGCCCCTGCCGGTTGAGGTTATCCACCTGTTCAAGCAATATTTCAACCTGAACCTGCTCGATATCTGGGGTCAGACCGAGACGGTATCGCACGCTACCGTTTCACCCATCGATGGCACGGGTCCCATCGGCGCCTCGGGAAAGGCTATGCCCTGCTGGGAAATGAAGATATTCGATGATAATGACAATGAGCTCCCCCTCAACCAAGAAGGGGAAATCGTTATGCGGGGTCCGGTTATGACCAGCTTCTATAATAAACCCGAGGCAACCGCCAGAATCTTACGAAACGGATGGCTGCACACCGGCGATATCGGTCGGATTGATGAAGAAGGCAACCTGTTTATTACCGCCCGTAAAAGAATAATGCTCATATTAAAGGGACAGAATATCTTCCCCCGCGATATTGAAGAGGTGCTTAATACTCATCCTAAAATAGCCGAATCAAGGGTTGTCGGTGTGATTGACATCCTTCGCGGAGAAACGGTAAGAGCACTGGTACGCCTTAAACCGGGGGAAACCGCCACGGAACAGGAAATCCGCCAATACTGCCAGGGTCGCATGGCTGATTATAAACTACCCAGAGAGGTTGTTTTCGTAGAAAGTATCCCAGCGGTCACGCCGAATTGGAAACGCCCCAAAAGCCAGGAAATATCAGGACTCAAGCTATAAGAGTAAGCTGGTATTCCAGAGCACGACACCGCCGTAAAAGATCACACAGCACCAGGTAACGACTATGGCTACCCTGGGAAAATGTCTATAAATATCCAACAATATAAAAGCGCAAAGCAATGCGCCGACCACTTTAAGAATAAGAAAGCCGTTCTCACCCACCAGCCTCTGTAATAAAGGATTGCCTTCCCGCGCCAATCCTCCGTCGATGAGAAACCGGGTTAGAAACCCATCGAGTACCACGAATACCACGAGTATGCTCAGCAGATATTTCATAAATTCCTCGCCATTTGGCGAATTCCTGTATGTTCTATATCATTATCCTGTTTCGGTTAGATTATCTTGATCCGACTAAACGATAATATTCAAAGCCGAAGGTAAAATACGAAAGCGTGCCGGTAATTCGCCGAGTAGTTCACCGTCAGCCTGTAAATTCAAAGGGTACGTTGACTTTATCTCTATTTCTCTGGCCTTCTTCATGGTTACCTTTGGATGGGTAAGGTGAGTGCCCTTGTATATACGCGGCAAAGAACGTATAAGGTCAGCCTTGCCGATATTACCGATAATCAGCAGGTCCAGCAAACCGTCGGTAAGGTCGGCACCGGGCGCGGTAAACATACCACCGCCGCCGTACCTGCCGTTATTCGCTATCACCGAGCATACCTCCCTCTCCATTTCTTCACCATCAATAATAAGTTTAACCTCCCTGTTCCTGTACGCAACCAGGGTAGTAAATACGCCTAAAAGATAAGAAACGGTGCTACCCAGAGCCTTGAAATTACGGGTAGTCCGTCTGACTATCTCAGCGTCAAAACCTATCCCGGCAAAGTTCACAAAAATCCTCTCCATTTTGTGTCCATTATCAGCGTATTCCACAACACCAAGGTCGACGGTAAGTTTCTTCGGCTGTAAAATCCTCATACAGGCTTCCTCGTACCGACGGGATATACCTACGGTACGGGCGTAATCACTGCCGGTTCCCGTACAAACCATCCCCAGCACTATATCTTTATTGCCACCCGCTTTATAAAGACCATTGACAATTTCATTAATCGTGCCATCCCCGCCAATGGATATTACCGTCTCATAGCCGTTTTTCGTAGCGTCTCTGGCCAGCTCCACCGCGTGCCCGGGGGCTTCGGTAATATCATGCTCGAAGTTTAATCCCTGCCTCTTGAAAAAGTTCATTATCCGCGGCCATTCCCGTGCCGTCCGGCCCGCTCCGGCTACCGGATTTACGATTACCCTGGCATAAGACAAACTTACCGGTCTCCTAGACTTTCTCTGTCTATTTTATAATAAGTAATCAATCAAGCGTATCCTTTAAAGGTATAAATTAAGTAGAAATCCATGGTATTTTGGTAGGAATACCATAAACTCGCTCTTTTTTAGCTCCATTCACCCGTTTCCGGCCAGACTCTGGCAAGTTCCCAGGCAAGAAGACGGTGCTCCGCTTCCTTCATCTCCGGGTCTTTCTCAAAAATCGCAATGGCTTCTTTCCTGGCAAGCTCCAGTAAAGCCACATCCGAAAGTCTGGCCATACGCAGGTCGGGCAGACCGCTCTGACGCGTGCCGAAGAATTCACCCGGGCCTCTTAGTTTCAAATCTTCCTCCGCCAGCTTAAAGCCATCCTGGGTATTCTCTATTATGTCAAGGCGTTCTCGGCCCACTTCCGAAGGATTCTCCGCAACGAGCATGCAATAACTCTGTGCCTGTCCACGGCCTACCCGACCCCGAAACTGGTGTAACTGGGACAGGCCGAACCGGTCAGCGCTTTCCACCATCATTACCGTGGCATTCGGTATATCGACACCCACCTCTATCACCGGAGTCGAAACCAGAATATCAAGGCTACCAGCACGGAAGTTTTCCATCACACTGTCCTTGGCCTCCCCGGAAAGACGACCATGCAAAAGGCCCAGACGTAAATCGGTGAAGACCTCCTGCGAAAGGCGCTCGTATTCCACCACAGCCGCCTGGGCGGCGATAGCCTCGGACTCTTCTATCAGGGGGCAGATAATAAAAGCCTGGTACCCCCCCGCTACCTGTTTCCTGATGAAAGCATAAGCGCTAGCCATCTGCTCAGGCTGGAGCCATTTTGTTTTCACCGTCTGTCGTCCGGGGGGCAACTCGTCAATCACCGAAAGATCGAGATCGCCATATAACGTCAGAGCCAGGGTGCGCGGTATCGGTGTAGCCGTCATCACCAGCATATGGGGACTTAATCCCTTGCCCCTTAACGCCGAACGCTGCTCAACACCGAAGCGGTGCTGCTCGTCGACGATAACCAGCCCCAGCCTGGGAAAATCCACCCCCTTTTGCACCAGGGCATGAGTGCCGATGACGATATCCACCTCACCGGAGGTAATAGCCTTCTGGAGCTGACGTTTACCTGATTGCTTGATATCACCGATAAGCAAGGCCAGGGTAAGCGGTCGGGAAAGGAGTCCGGAGTAGGTACGCAAATATCCCTCCCCTTCTTCCTGCCCCACCCGTGATAGCAACTCGCAAATGGTGGCGAAGTGCTGCTCGGCGAGAATCTCGGTGGGGGCCATGAACGCCGCCTGGAGGTCGTTAGCCGCCGCCACCAGCAGTGCCGCCGCGGCCACAACCGTTTTACCGCTGCCCACTTCCCCCTGGAGCAAACGGCTCATCGGCTCCGGTTTCTCCAGGTCGGTTAATATTTCCCTCAGCGTCCTGTCCTGGGCAGCTGTTAGCTTAAAGGAAAGCGATTCAGTAAAGGCGTCCAGCAGCGAACGGGGGATGGTAAAAGGACTGCCGGGTCGGCCCTCTTTCCAGTCGCGTTTCTTCCCCATCACCCCCAGCTGCAACAGGAACAGCTCATCGAAAGCCAGCCTTCTCCGGGCTTTGTCCTTGATATTCTCATCATCGGGGTAATGCGCCTGGCTGATAGCCTGCGGCAGCTCGAGAAAACCAAGTCGATTTATCAAATCCGGAGGCAGAAAATCCTCCACCTGCCAGGCCCAAAGGTCGATGAAGTCCTTTAGAAGCTTCCTGACCTGACGCGGTCGCAAACCCTGGGTCAGCGAATATACGGGAACGAGTCGCCCCGTATGCACATAGTCCTGGCTTTCCAACATTTCCCATTCCGGTGATTGAAATACGTGGCGTCCCTTAAACAGGCTGACCCGCCCGCTGATTATTATCCTGCTGTTTGTTGTCATTTTCTTCGCCAGATAGGGCTGGTTGAACCAGACGACCCGGATATTCCCCGTCTCGTCACCGACAATCGCCTCGGTGCTGCGTCGTCCACCCGGCCTGGTCTCCTGCGCCTGCCACACGCTGGCAATGATGGTCTGTTCTTCACCCTCGGCAAGCTGTGAAATAGACTTCAGTCGGCTGTAGTCCAGATGACGGTGAGGGAAGAAATAGAGCAGGTCCCGGATAGTCTTCACACCCATCTTCCCGAATTTACCCGCCAGAGCTGTGCTGATGCCCCTGACGGCCGTAACCGGTAAATCCAGTCCTTTAACGCTTTCCGCTGCGGGAGCCTTCTTGGGTTTGGCAGGACGTTTGATAGACTTGGGACGTACCTTTTTTGTTTCGGTTTTTTCAGAAACGCTGCTTTTACCTTCAAGTTCATCCAGGAAATCTAGAACGTTTGCCACCCATTCCTTCCTCTCTTCCACCGTCATCGATGCATAGTCGGTCTTGAAAAGCTTTCGGAAGGACCTCAACGTTTCAGGATTGGAAACTGACTCTACAGCCTGTTCAGACCAGTTATTCAGGAATTTATTCAGGCCTCCGAACACCGCTGAATCGTCATAACCTTTTTCACGCTCGAGAGCCAGGATTTTACGCAAAGGTTCAGCATTCATAGAAATTTTATCCTGGCAATATTATAGGCTATAAACGCTATGGAATGAAAACTGAGAGTCGATATGGTTCTATTTGCATTTGATTGGTGGGTGCATACCTCACCCCTGACCCCTCTCCAGCCGGAAACATCGATGTAATACACCGTAAATATCATTGGCTGGAGAGGGGAGTAAGCGAAAGAGGGGGCTTCGCCCCCTCTTAAAAAACTCTCCCCCTCTCAAACGGACTAAGTAATGAGCATTGAATATGTACCTGTTTGAGAGGGGGTCAGGGGGAGAGCATCCTAAAATCTACTAAAACCAAACAAAACCGACGATATCCGGGCGGTCTATTTGTCGCCCAGTACCGCTACCAGTATCAGACCAGGACCGGTATGAGTGCCGATAACCGGGGTGGTACGGGAGCGGTAGATACGTTCCTCGGGGAAGATGGTCCCCAGACGCTTCACCAGATAATCAACGTCCTCAGGGCAATCAGCACCCTCTACAGCCAGTTCTTCGATATAGGAATAACTCTGTGCAAATTTATAGAGACGGTCTATCGCCTTAGCGCGCGAACGGGTTCGCCCAGCTGGCTCGACGACGCCGTCTTTAAGAGTAACGAGAGGATTTATTTTTAGTATAGAGCCTAATAAAGCCTGAGCTTTCCCGATACGCCCGCCCCTCTGGAGGTATTCGAGAGTATCAAAAGCGGCCCGCATCTCGGAGCGGGGAAGATTCGTACGGACTAAATCCAATAGGTCATCCATGCTGGCTCCATCTTGTGCTGCCCGAGCCGCCTTGATAACGACTAAACCCTGTGCCATGACCGCACAGCCGGAATCGACTATTTCGATACGGCATTTGCTCTCTACTAGATCAGCACTCTGGACAGCTGCGTTATATATACCACTGAGTTTTGAACTGAGCATGATGACCAGTATCTCATCGTTCTGCTCAGCAAGTTTGGCATAAGTCCGAACGAACATATCGAGTGAAGGCACCGAGGTAGTCGGCATGACCCTGCTATTAACTAACTTCTCATAGAACTCATCGGTGGTGATGTCAATGCCGTCATGATATATCTCTTCTCCAAAACGTACCACCACCGGAATAACGGAAATACCCAGTTCATCAATTACTTCGGCGGGAATATCGGCTACGCTGTCGGTTACGATTTTTACAGGCATAATAAAGTTAGTGTATTTACCTCAATATCGGCTTTACTTGCCACCCAGCACCGCCACCCCGATAACACTGGGTCCTACATTGGTGCCGATAACCGGACTTACCTTGGAACGATAGATAGGCACATCGGAAACGCTATCGGTAACAATTTTAACCGGCATTATTCCTACTCTGCTTCCAGGTATGAAATCGCCAGGGCATTGGGACCGGCATAAGTCCCGATAACCGGACTGATTATGGACCGGTAAATATTATCTTTGGGGAAAATCGAGCTGAAACGTTCCACGAGTTTATCAGCATCACCGGGAGTGGTGGCATGTTCTACCGCCAGTGACTCTATTTTCCCGGCATTAGCCACCACGTTGTAAAGGTAATCAAAACCACTATTTAGAGAACGCACCCTTGTCAGGGGTGACATCTCACCGTCTTTCACCGTCAAAATCGGCTTCACCGAAAGCATTGAACCCAGCAGGCCCTGCGCTTTACCGATACGCCCTCCCTTGGCCAGGTATTTCAAGGTATCAAAATAGGCAATAAGGCGTGACCTGGATAAAGCCTTCCGGGTAAACTGGGTTGCTTCATCTAGGTTGGCACCGTTTTTCACAGCGTTGACGGCAGCGATTACTATCAGGCCCATCCCCATGGCTACCGATAGCGAGTCGACGATATTAATCCGGCACTTCGCCTTGAGCATATCCTTGGCCTGGGTTGCCGATTGATAGGTTCCGCTTAGCTTACTGGAAACAACAATCACCAGAATTTCATCGGTCTCCTTGGCAAGCTCTTCATAGACAACCAGGAAATCATTGGGTGTCGGCTGGGTTGTCGATGGCAAGATATCCTCGTATACCAGCCGTCGATAGAATTCTTCGCTGTTTATTTCCACCCGGTCACGGAATATTTCATCACCGAAGCGTACATAGAGGGGAACGACGGTAATATCCAGATCCTTTGCCAGGTCACCGGTAATATCAGAGAGGGTATCCGTAACAATTTTGACAGTCATGTCCCAACACCACCTTTCTACTCTACTGATATAATATAGCTATAGTGCGGCTGACCACCCCGTACTACCTCAACCTGTATCCGAGGATATTTTTCGGTGATTCCGGCACTAATTTGTTCCGCTTCGGCTGTCTCGACATCTTCCCCATGATAAATGGTAACAATCTCCGCTTTATCCATCTCCATTTTATCCAAGAGCTTATTAAGAACATCAATATCACTGATACCGGCAACTACAAGCTTTCCATCCAGCAGGCCGATAGGCTGTTTACGCTTTATCTTGAGACCGTTTACCTTGGTGGAGCGAACAGAGCGTGTTATTTCAATTGACTTTACCGTTGAAATTGCGTTTTCCATGATGCGAGTATTTGTCTTGAAGTCGGCTTCATAGTCGAACGCCAGGAGCGCTACCACTCCCTGTGGAATCGTGGTGCTGGGTACAACCGCTACCTGTTTTTGCGTCAGTGATTGAACCTGTTCAGCGGCGAGAATTATGTTTTTATTATTGGGCAGGATAATTATCTTATCGGAAGGGGCGGACTCTACCGCCTGGAGGATATCTTTAGTACTGGGATTCATGGTTTGCCCTCCGGGTATGACAGCGGTCGCTCCCAGGCTGGCAAAGATATCACTAAGCCCATCTCCGGAGACAACGGTGATAACGGCCGTATCGGCGGTGGGCACTCTTTCCTTTTGCATCTCCAGGAAATCCTGATGCTGTTCGTCCATATTTCTAACACTAACCTGGTGCATGGTACCCAACTTGGTAGCCCAATGTAAAATATTACCCGGATCTAAAGTATGAATATGGATTCTTACCGCCGATTCGTCACCGACAACGATTAAAGATTCACCTTTATGTTCAAGTCTCTTTATAATAACATCGGTGTCTATTTTTTCTCCTTTGAGCATAAACTCAGTACAGTAGCCGTATGGAACCTCATCAATGACACCCGTTTGTGGTAGTGGTGTCGTATGCGGTATTTCACTGACGATTATCTGCGGCTTGCGCAGCCGCATCAACTCTACCTCTCCCCGCAGGTAACGCAGAGCACCTTCAAAAAGCGTATAAATGCCCTGCCCTCCGGCGTCGACCACTCCCGCTTCTCTCAATACTTTGAGCAGAAGAGGTGTATTAGCTACAGAATCCCTGGCTGCTTCAACAACGACTTCCAACAGCGATATGATATCTTCGTTGCCGCTGTCAACCTGGTCTCGAGCCGCTGATGCAACCGCCCTCATCACAGTAAGCATGGTGCCCTCGACCGGGTTGCTGACACCCTTATACGCCGTTGTTGCCGCCTGCTCCAAGGCACTGGCAAAATCGGCGGTAGTAATAGACTCCTTACCTGCAAGTCCTTCTGCCAGACCACGCCACACCTGCGACAGGATAACACCGCTGTTTCCGCGGGCTCCCAGAAGAGCCCCTTTAGCCATGGCGTCGGCAACACCCGCAGCACTGTTGTCCGGCGCCCGGAAAGCTTCCTCCATGGTAGAACGCATCGTTAGCATCATGTTGGTTCCCGTATCACCATCAGGTACAGGGAAAACGTTAAGTGCGTCAATCTCAGAAGAGCTTTTTTCCAGCCACGTTGTGGCTGCCGAGAACATGTCCCTCAGGTCCTGCCCGGCTACAGTCTTTATTTGAGTCATATTTATCCATCCTTATCGGATTTACCTGAGAACCCGGATATAATTCAGATATTAACGTTCTTGATAATCTTAATTCATTATGTTACTATTATTCACGGGATATTGCAATAGTTACACACAAGAAATCCAAGGAGAATCCAAGTTGAAATGTGATTTATGCGGGAAAACACCGCTGTTTGGTCATAATGTCAGTCATTCCAAGCGACGTACTAATCGAAGCTGGACTCCCAATATTCATCCAGCTACCATTACTATAGACGGTAAGCAAAAGCGCCTTAACCTGTGCACCAGATGCCTGCGCACCCGTCATAAGGTCGCCTGAATCATTCCACTCCGGCTATTCCAAGATTGAATCCCCGTATATTATTCTACCACACCGTATTATCTACAGTGGCAAATAGGAGAATACCCGCTAACGCATGACGGTAAGATATACCTGATTATATAAATCATGAAATTCTAGTCATCACCTGTGCATGTACAGAAAGCCGCTGGCTTTCTCCATGGAATTAGGTGAGAGCTTTTCTGGCTGCCGATATCGCCTTGGCTACCTGACTTGGTGCGGTACCTCCGGTGATATCTCTTGCCGCCAGAGACGATTCAATCGTAATCGTACTTACGTCTTTATCGAATAATGGTGAAAATCGCTTGAATTCGCTTGCCTTCAGCTGCTCGAATGTCTTTCCTTTTTCCTCGGCATAATTCACCATCTTGGCGACGGTTTCATGAGCTGAACGGAAAGTCTCTCCCTTTTTCACCAGGTAGTCCGCCAGATCGGTGGCCAGTATATAACCCAGCTGTAGTGACCTGGCGATACCCTTGGGTTTGATTTTCAGGGTCTTTATCATTCCGGTAAATACTTCCAGAGTCGACGAGAGTATATCCACAATATCAAACAATCCCTGCTTATCTTCCTGCATATCCCGGTTATAAGCCAGTGGGAGGGCTTTCATCGTTATCAAGAGAGCCATAAGGTTACCGTACACGCGCCCCGTCTTACCCCGCGCCAGCTCAGCGACATCAGGGTTCTTCTTCTGCGGCATGATACTGCTGCTGGTAGCGAAAGCTCCGTCAATCTCGATAAAACCAAACTCAGCCGAAGACCATATCACCATCTCCTCGGCCAGGCGGGAGAGATGCATCATGCAGATACTGGCAGTGGCTTCAAACTCCAGGATAAAATCCCGGTCGGAAACAGCGTCAAGGCTATTCTGGCTTACCTGGCTGAAACCAAGCTCACGGGCCAGGAATTCACGGTCAACTTTATAGCCGACACCGGACAAAGCGCCACTGCCCAGGGGCATTACATCGGTACGTTTTTGACAATCCCAGAACCGACTGGTATCACGCACAAGCATTTCATAATAGGCTAGAAGATGATGCGCCAGCAGCACGGGCTGTGCCGATTGCAAATGGGTATAGCCGGGAATCACGACATCTTTATTAGCCTCAGCCAGGTCAATAAGTGCCAGCTGAAATTTTTTCAGGCTTGCTACCGTTTCCGAGATGGCCTCTTTGACAAAGAGCCTCAAGTCCAGGGCTACCTGGTCATTACGTGAGCGGGCGGTAGGCAATTTACCACCGATTTCACCGATTTTCTCAATGAGCCGGGCTTCAATTGCCATGTGGATATCTTCCTGCTCCGCCTTAAAGGATAATTTCCCCTTCTCCATTTCCTCACGGATGGAGGCCAGCCCCCAGGTTATCGACTCAGCATCCTGGTCCGAAATAATACCCTGTTTAGCCAGCATATTGGCGTGGGCTATACTACCGGCAATATCGTATTTACAGAGACGCTGGTCATAAGGCAAGGAAACTGTATAAGCTACTACTGACTTATCAGCGGGTTTTTTAAAACGACTTCGTATATTAGCCATATCAACTCTCCTCGGGCTCTTCGGGGCCTATGATACTGAGCGGCCCTTGTTTATCACCCAATAGCTGGACTTGTGCCTGGGTTTTTACCGAAAGACCCCACAGGTCAATGAATCCTTTAGCGGAATCCTGGTCGAATTTATCACCCTTATCATAGGTGGCCAGGCCGATATTGTAAAGGGACTTGGGTGACTGCCTCCCGACCACCATCGAGTGCCCTTTATAAAGCTTTAACCGGACTGTCCCCGTAACGTACAGTTGAGAACTTATTATGTAAGCGGAAAGGTCACGGTTAAGCTGGCTGAACCACAAGCCGTTGTAAATTAGATCGGCATATTCTATAGCCACCTTTTCTTTAAAACGCAACTGCTCACGCGAAAGCGTCATCATTTCCAGCGCCTGATGAGCCTGTAGCAATATCGTGGCGGCCGGTACCTCGTATATCTCCCGCGACTTGATGCCAACCACCCTGTCTTCTATATGGTCTACTCTGCCGATACCATGCCGTCCGCCTATCTCGTTAAGTTGTTGAATCAGCTTTACTCCGTCCATCTCTTCTCCGCCAAGGCTTATGGGAATACCACGTTTGAATTCTATCTCAAGGTACTGCACCTCATCGGGAGCCTGAGCAGGTGATTTTGTCCAGGTAAAAACATCATCCGGTGGTTCAACCCAGGGGTCTTCCAGCACCCCGCACTC
>Ga0315555_1002368_pt1 | contig 13275 bp, 10 predicted proteins | sample SalMarSW160380MG_FD_202113 | JGI IMG/M metagenome (GOLD analysis project Ga0315555, IMG submission 202113) | Salt marsh sediment microbial communities from the Plum Island Ecosystem LTER, Massachusetts, United States - Salt Marsh Sediment SW1603-80 ...
GAATTTGCGGATCGATTCGATCAGGTTCGACGTCACGCGAGCAGCGTCCAGATCCTGGTGAAAGCCAAAGCCGGGCCTGGACAACACTTCCTCGAACAGCCGGCCGATCCACTCGTCCAGATCGACCGGCGGCCCCTCTACGTAGGCAGCCAGCCACTGCCGCAGGTGCTCAAAGCGCTCCCCGAGGCGGTAGGTGATTCGCTGCTGGACATAACTCTTGATACGGTCAAAGCTGGTCAGCTCGGACCGCCCCTCGCGGGTACGGTAGGTGATCTCGGTCAACAAGCGCGCGCGAACCAGGTCGAGCTCCTCGATCGCGATCATCAGCGCGTGTGCAACGTCCGGCACAGCAGGCTGCAGCCGCCAGGAGGGATGAGAGAGCCGGGCCAGGGTAAGCAAGCAGCGCGCGGCCGGCTCGTCACGCAGGGCACGCGAGGGCCGGTGCGAACGGACGGGCACGTTGCGGCGCGCCAGCGCGTCGGAGAGCGAAAAGCGCAGGGCATCCCCGAGAAAGGGCGCCAGGAGGACGATCTGATCGGGAGGAACGTCCTCTTGCTCGATCAGGCGCGCTACCTGGTCAGCGACCCAGTCGTACATCTGGGGCTGGAAGCGGTGCGACTGGAAATACAGGGCGGACCTCGCATCGGCTTCAGAGAGAGCAGGCAGCTCACTCATCTGCTGCCGGACCTCGCTTCCCATGCTGCGCAGCATGTAGCTTCCCCAGGAGGCCACTGCCGGGGACATGACGTGGGACTCGTTCAGCACGACCGTGTCCTGGCAGCCGGATCGCAGCGCCGCCGCGCCTGTTGCATCGGCGCCCAGGAAAGCGCGGTACCCCCCATCGTGGTCCATGACGATCAGCGCCGTATCGCACGTCTCCAGCCACTCCCGGATCAGGTCGTGCGCGCGGGGCGTGTCTTCCTCGACATTGTCCACGATCAGGTGCCGGTACCGGTCCAAGAGATGGTGCCGGCACACCGGCTGGGCGAGCACGCGCTCGAAAAACAGCTCGATCTGCAGCGAAAAGTCGAGCAGGTTGTTGGCCAGGCAGTACGTGCGGAAGGCGTTGGCACAGGCCTGGGCGTGATCGTAGACTTGGAGCTGCGCGCTCTCTCCCGTCCAGGCACGCTTGAGCCGGAGGGCTACCTCCGTGTGGGGAAAGCCGATCACGGCGGCCTTGTTGAGGTTATCGATGATCTGGCTGATCAGCCGGCTGCGCCGGATCGAGAGCCCGTCGAAATAACCGGCATCGATATAGGGTGACGCGACGCGGTCCATATAGTACTGGGTCGTCTCCAGCGTCAGGAACAACGGTTCGCGCGCCGGGTGGGCAAACCCCGCTTCCTCGGCAACCAAGGGCCAGAACAGCTCGATCATGCGCCGTGCTAGGCCACCGACAGTGACCATTGTCACCTCGCCACGGGGCATATCCAGTTCCCACATGGCCTCGCGATAGGGTGCACCGAGCGCGCGCTGCGGCACGAGGACGAGGATCGACTCGGCAGGGACATAGCCCTGCACCAGGTTCGACATGCGGCGCACGGCGAGTGTCGTCTTGCCCGCACCCGGCGGGCCTTCGAGAAAAACGCGTGCTCTGCCCGGAAAAGGATGCAGGATCGCCTCGATCTCGCCACCTGTGGTCATTCTTTCCTACCTAGCCCTCCTCGGCTGCCTGCTCGCGGTAGAGGCGATGGCGGTAGATATACTGCTCGACGGCCTCTGGAACGAGGTAGCGGATCGAGCGACCGTTCCGGACCCGGTCCCGGATCGCGGTCGCAGAGAGGTCCACCAGAGGCGTGCGGAGCACCTGAACGCGATCCGCTGCGCCAGGGATCTCGTGGTCCAGCGCCTCGAGATCCGGCTCGTAGCCCGGACGCGGCACGGCTACGACCTGGCAGATCTCGATCAGGCGTTCTGGCTGGTGCCAGGTCGGCAGCTCGGAAAGCGAGTCTCCGCCAATCAAGAAATGGATGCGTGTGTCCGGTCCCCAGGCCTCCTGGAGCAAGCGAATCGTTTCCACGGTATAGGAAGGCCCTACGCGATCCAGGTCGACGCGCGAGATGGCAAAACAGCCATTGCCCTCGATGGCCAGGCGCACCATCTGCAGGCGGTGCTGTGACGCGGTGATCCGGAGCGAGCGCTTGTGCGGAGGCTGCCCGGCAGGCACAAAGATCACGCGCTCCAACTGCAGCGCGTCGCGCGCCCCCTCGGCGAGGATCAAGTGCCCGATGTGGATCGGATCAAACGTGCCGCCGATCACGCCCACCCGCATGCGCCGCTACCCTCTGCTCTCTGGCTGAGGCGCACTCGCCTCCTCCGGAGACGTGCTCGATGCCGGCTCCACGTCCTCATCCACTGCAGCCGCGGGCCGGAGAGACGACAGGCGCGCCATAGCCCACACACGAGCCCGGCGAAACCAGGTGCGGAGCCGCTCGAACCAGGCAGCACCGGTCTGGCGAGACCGGGCGAAAAGCGGCCCGAGCCAAGCACCGGCCCCGCGGGACCAGCTACGCAGCCGTTCGAACCACACACCCAGCCGGGTACGAAGCGGGACGCGGCCAGCTTCCTCGTCGAGCGACTGCGGCGCCTCCTGCGCAGGGACGACAGCGGTCGCGCTGGCGGGTGCGATAGGCGCTGCATGTCGTGCACTGCGCCGCCGCGCCAGTGCGCGGCGCCTGGGCCGGTATAGGCGCGGCAGGCGAAGCGTGTATCCCTCTTGCCATCCGTGCGTGAGACCCTGCACGGCAGCAAAGAGCAGCCAGGAGGGGACAAAGGCCACGAGCAGCACTGCAATCGCACCGGTCAACTGCGCCTGCATCTGGGTGCCCTGATCCAGGGCACCCAGCGCCAGCAACCCTCCCAGCGCCGGGAGCCCGTGCATCGCAATCGCCGAGGTAGAATCGTCCAGGCGCAGCAGGTGATCGACCACGTACTGGACGAGGGGCACGAACATGCCGATCGCCGCGCCCAGGGCCAAGGCTGCCCACTGGGGAAGCAGGGTGACGCCGGCACTGGTCGCGATCAATGCGCCTACCGCGCCGCGGGCGGTCATGAGGCCGTTGCCTTCGCCGGTGGTGAGCCAGCTAAAGGCGAGCGCAGCCATCGCCCCGCCGGCGACCGCTAGGACGAGCGAGATGCCCGTCTCTACCCAGGAGGCCGGCACATCCCCTACCACGTGGGCGGGCGTGTCGATCAGCCATCCCATGCTGCCGATCAGGACCAGCCACGCCCCGAGCGTGGCGAACAGGGGCAGGTGCAGGGGGGGCATAGGGACGTACGCCTCTCCCTGTGGAGCGACCTGGCCTGTCGCCTCGATCACCTCCAGGGTGGGGAGGGGGAGCTGCTCTGCCGGCTCGCGCGCGAACGCACGTGTGCCGAAAGCGAGCATGCCGGCCAGGGCGCTCGCCGCGCCGGCCAGGTGCACGAGGCTGGCCCCACCGAGATCGAGAAAGCCACGCCCCAGGCCCAGGTTAAGGCCCAGGTTGGCCAACCAGCCGCCGCCCCAGATCCAGTTGCCGAGCAGGGCATAGAGCAGGGCAAACAAGATGGCGCTCAGGAAGAGGACGAAGGGTCTGGCCCGCCCCTGCATCGACCACAGAGGGATGGCCACGGCGGTCACGATCCAGGGTAGCTGCGAAAAAAAGAGCGCGAGCGCTGCAGGCGTCGACGCAGGGCCGCGCAAGAGATAGCCGGTCAGGCCGATCACACCCCATTCCGAGCCCCACGAGGCATCGAGCGGCGCCCAGCTCCACTCGCGCGCCAGGTCGGCCAGCCCGGGCTGGGTAACGGCAAAGCCGATGCCACCAAACTGGAACGCGAACCCGCACGCCCAGTAGACAATCGCTGCCGCGCCAAGGGCCAGCCAGCCGACCCGGATCACCGTGACCACGCGACCCGGTGGGACCGCACCGCATGCAACCAGGCCCAGCCCGATGGGCACCAACCAGGCAAGCGATACTGCCAACAGTGATCCCCCCGGCTCCGGCGCAGCACCGGTGCTTTGGGCCAGGACAGGGGGTGCGAAACCGATCAAGAGCACAACCGCCAGCAGCACGGCGCGCGTGCTTCGGTGAACCAATACCTCCTCCTTTACAGTGCGCCGGTGGGACAAGGATGGGTGTTCACGAACAGGGCGCCAGGTACGCGTGTGCTATCGAGGGGATTGTACCCAGATAAGCCGTGAAGCGCAAGCTGGCGTGACGCGAGAGATCCGATGTCCAGGGCCTCGCGCTGCCCCAGCATCGGATCGCCATGCTCACATCGACGTGACAGACTAGGTTACTTGAGCTTGGTCAGGTACACCTTGTGGAATTTGTTTAGCTTGGGCGCGATCACGACGCGGCAGTAAGGCTGGTTCTGGTGGTGCTGGTAGTACTCCTGGTGATAATCCTCGGCTTTGTAGAACGCGTCGAAAGGTACCACCTCGGTGACGATTGGATCGTGCCACTTGCCCGATGCGTCGAGTTCCTGGATCATTTGCTCGGCAGTCGCCTTTTGCTGCTCGTCGTGGTAAAAGATGACAGAGCGGTACTGGGTGCCCACGTCCGCCCCCTGCCGGTTGAGCGTGGTCGGATCGTGGATGCTGAAAAACACCTCCAGGATCTCGCGGTAGGAGATTTGGCGCGGATCGAACGTCACCTGCACGACTTCGGCATGCCCGGTCCTGCTCGTGCTGACCTGCTCGTAGGAGGGGTTGGGCACAGTACCGCCCGCATAGCCCGACTCGACGTCTTCCACCCCCTCCAGTTCATCGTACACGGCTTCGAGGCACCAAAAGCAGCCACCGCCGAGCGTCGCCACCCCGCGTTCCAGGCCATTCGTCCTTCCGTCCGTCATCTTTGCTTCTCCTCTATCCTTATCCATCGAAAGGCAAACTCCCCACGACGAGGTGGGGAGTTTTGCTCTACGTTAGTTGTCTGTTACCTATTGCACTCTTGTGCCTAGCGAATGAACAAGCCAAGCACACTCGTTATGACCGCGGTCAATACCTTCGCCTCCGGGGTCTTGATCTCCCTGAAGCGATGGTGCTCTTCTGCTTTACGCTCTGCCAGCGCCGTCCTTTGCTTGGCGGCATCAACCACAGAATACAGTTCCCCTGAAAACATGCCTCGCCTCCTCAGATGTGCGTGGCCTCCGACTGAGAAGAGACTGCTTTCTTGACATGTCCCCTCTCAACGCCTGCGGGGTTAGCTGACGGGCTAGGGCTCAAAGGCATGCCCCTCGCCAGTTCTCTTGTGCTCGCTAGCGATTCGCCCCTGGTTCCGGTTCCCCCGCTGCACACGATCCCGTCTGCATTCGGCGAAAACTCTAAACTCTGGAAACAGTATAGCACGGCCCGCCCGCTGCCGATACGACTTTTGTCACTCGGGACACCGTGCGTCCATCCCTGGAGGACGCGAGACGGAGCGCGCTGCCTAATCGGGAAAGATGACCGTCTTTAGCGAGCTCTGGGCCTCCACATCCTCTGTCTCCCGGGCAAATACCTCGTGCAGCGCACTCAGCGGATAGCGGACCGAGTGCGCAAAGATGATGTCCAGATCGAATACCCCACGCTGCACGGCACGATATGCCTCGCGCATGTGCTCGATCGAGCGCAGCCGCGTATAGTGGACGGCGTTCAGGTTGCGCACCTCGAGGCCATCCTCGTGGAAACGGTGAAAGCAGAACTCGGGCAGCGGTGCATAGTTGTCGCCGTACAAGGCCAGGATGCCGTTGTGCCGCACCATGCCCAGGGCCTGGACGATGCCGATCCCGGTGCCGCCGACGGCCTCGACCGCGACGTCGACGCCCTCGCCGTGGGTGAGCTCGTTCACCACGGCCACGGGATCCTGATCCCGGACATCGATCGCGTGATCCGCGCCGAGCTGCCGGGCGACCTGCAGCTTGTTCTCCTGAACGTCCACGGCGATGACTATCGACGCGCCGCTCTTGATCGCGCCCTGGAGCATGATGTTCCCGGCAAAGCCCACGCCGTTGACGGCCACGGTGTCGCCGAGCTTGACCCCCATGTGCATCGCCGCCCAGGCCGCACATCCCAGCGGCTCGTAGAGACATCCGACCTCGAACGACACACCCTCGGGGATGGGCTGCACGTGGGCCACGTCGGTCACCCAATAGTCCGTGTAGGTCGGGTAGACCAGGCTGCCGACGCGATCGCCGGCACGTACCTCCCCGCCGCCGAGATAGGTCTCCACGGTACTGCCCATCTCGACGATCGTGCCACCGCCCTCGTGCCCGAGCGGGCCCATCGGGTAGGCGTGTTCACCCTCCCCATAGGGCTGCGCGCCGAGTCGGGCCTGGGGACCTCCTCGCGCCTCATCCTGCGGGCGAACGGTGATACCCCGGTAAAAGTAACGCTCCGAACCGCACACCGATGACTGGTAGCTCTTGACCAGGACCTGGTTCGGTCCCACCTCGGGCAGGGTCATTGTCTCGATCCTGATCGTGCCCGGTTCCAGGTAGACTATACGTGTATCGACCATATCAGGCTCCTTCTGTATGCTCAACGCCTTCACATGTGCTCAACAGTTGCTCGAATCGACGACGTGCTTCCATCTCTCGCTCGTGTTTGACCAGGGCAGCCCTTGCGAGGCGTGCCGCCAAATCGGCCTGGTTCACAGCAGCCACGACCTGTGCCTTATCGACCCAGTCGGCGCGGATGGCGCCAACCCCGCCCATAGCCCCGGCAACTGCCCCACACATCGAAGCAATGGTGTCCGCGTCACGGCCTAGGTTGGCGGCATACACCACGCTGCGCTCCACATCTCCCTCGGCCAGAAAGAAGAGGGCCAGCGCAAGCGGAACCGTCTCCCGTGAATCGCACGTGATCTCGCAGAGCAAGGTCTCGGACCGCGCATATATCGCATGTCGAAAGCTCTGGTAGCCATCTGCCTGGCGCGCAAGCTCCAGGGCAGCGGCAATGCGCTCGCGCATCTCGCGACCGCTGCGGGGGATGATGGCGTCCTGGGCCGCACCTAGCACCGAGGGGACGGTGGCATCCACCCGCATCGCCTCTGCCACGGCGGCCGCCATCGCGGCTGCCCCATCCTGGCAGTAGCCCACATCGTGCACGTGGATCAAGGAGGCTAGGTTGTAGGCCTGTTGAGCTGCCTGGGCAGGGCTGCCGGCGTTGACGATCCCGACCGGCGAGATGCACATCGCAGAGCTCGAGCTGGGCATGTTGCCCAGCGCCGCCATACGGGGTACGCTGTGGCGCCTGATCTTTTGCGCAGTGTGGACCACAGACACAAAGAACTTGTCCATTTTAGGGCCAAAGATCGCGTCCCAGGAATCCAGCCAGGCCTGTGCCCAGTCATCGAGGGTGGCGTACCCCTCGGTGCGAATCAGGGCTTCCGCCAGGAGGGTTTTCATGACCGTGTCGTCGGTACCGTCGCAGTCGAAATCATCGACCCAGCCGTACTGGGCTTCGATGTCGCGATAGTGCTTGCCTTCGGTGGGTGTCCCGATCGCGTCCCCGATCAGGCCGCCGAGCAGGCAGCCCAGTGCCTTGTCGTACAGCACTGTGCCCTCGACCACTGCACTCATGCGAAGCTCCTTCTTGATCCAGCGGATGTGGCACTCCACAGGAGGATCTTGTTGCGATTGGCCCACTCTGTCCACCGGCTGGCCAAGGCTTCGGCGTGGATTATACTCTGCGGTTACAACAGGAGCAAGGCGGAAGGCTTGCAGCGCAGGTGGCGTTGTGATATAATGCCAGTGTATATCCCAAAGCGAGCGCACACAGCATGCATATCGACATCCTGACCCTGTTCCCGGGCATGTTCGTCGGCCCCTTTGACGAAAGCATCATCCACCGTGCCCGTGAGGCAGGGCTGATCTCCATTGCGATCCACGATATCCGCGATTGGGCGCCTGGCAAGCACCGCCAGTGTGACGACATCCCCTATGGCGGCGGCGGCGGCATGATCATGAAGCCGGAACCAGTCTTTCGCGCCGTGGAAGCGGTACTGGACATGATGCCGGGAGATGCCCCTCGCTGTCCCGTGATCCTCTTGACCCCCCAGGGCCGGACCTTTACGCAGGCGGTCGCACGCGAACTCGTGCAGCAGGATCAGATCGTCCTGATCTGTGGCCGCTACGAGGGCATCGACGAGCGGGTGCGCGCGTACCTGGTGACGGATGAGATCAGCATCGGCGATTATGTGCTGTCGGGCGGCGAGCTGGCGGCCATGGTCGTGACCGATGCCGTGACCCGCCTTCTCCCGGGCGCGCTGGGCGATCCGGGCGCGACGCTCGCCGACTCGCATGCCCAGGGTCTGCTCGAGCATCCTCAATACACGCGCCCGGCCGTCTTTCGGGGCTGGGCGATCCCCGAGGTCTTGCTCTCTGGGCATCACGCCAGGCAGGCCCGTTGGCGGCGAGAGATGTCTCTGCGCCGTACCTACCGGCGACGGCCCGACCTGCTGGAAAAAGCGCCGCTCAGCGAGGACGATCGGGCGTTCCTCGATCGGCTGCGCGAGCAAGAGGATGCCTCGGATGGAGAACCACTCGGGTGTAACGGAGTAGAAGGACATTGACCGACAAGCGACTGCGCATCCTCCCCCTCGGCGGGCTCGGCGAGGTGGGCAAGAATATGATGGTCCTGGAATACGACCAGCAGATCATCGTCATCGACAGCGGGCTGATGTTCCCAGAGAGCGACATGCTGGGCGTCGACCTGGTGATCCCCGATTTCGGATACCTGCTGGACAAGAAGGATCAGATCAGGGCCGTCCTCCTGACACACGGGCACGAGGATCACATCGGCGCCCTGGGCTACCTCATGGCCCAGATCGACGCACCGATCTATGCGACGCAGTTGACGCGCGGCATGGCCGAGATCAAGCTGCAGCGGCATCACCTGCTCGATCGAGTGACCTTTCACACGGTGCGCAGCGGAGATCGGCTCACGATCGGGCCGTTCGAGATCGAGTTCTTTTACGTCACCCACAGTATTCCGGATGGCGTGGGACTGGCGATCGACACGCCCGTGGGGCTGGTGATCCATTCGGGCGACTACAAGTTCGATCATACGCCCGTCGATGGCCGCACCACCGATTTCGCACGCCTGGCTCAGTATGGGGGGCGCGGCGTGCTGGTTCTCCTCGCCGACAGCACCAACTCGGAATCACCTGGGTTCACGCCCTCTGAGCAGACGGTGAGCAAGGCCTTCGATGACGTCTTTCGCCAGGCAAAGGGACGGATCATCGTCGGCACATTCGCCTCGCTGATCTCACGCATCCAGCAAGTGCTCTTTTGTGCAGAGCAGTGTGGGCGCAAGGTCGCCATTGCCGGCCGTACGATGACCGACAATGTGTCGATCGCGCGTAGCCTGGGCTACCTGGACGTTCCGCCGGATCTGCTGATCTCGCTCCAGGAGACCCAGCGCTTGTGCCCGGAGGAGGTCGTCATCCTGGCAACTGGCACGCAGGGCGAGCCTTCGGCTGCGCTGGCGCGCATGGCGGCTCAGCGGCACCGCCAGATCCAGATCCGCCAGGGCGATACGGTGATCATGTCCGCGCAGATCATCCCGGGCAATGAAGAGATGGTGCACCGGACGATCAACCGGCTCTACCAGCAGGGCGCCCAGGTCGTATACGATCGGATCGCACCGGTCCACGTGTCGGGACACGCCAGCCAGGAGGAACAGAAACTACTGATCAGCCTGACTCGGCCCCGGTTCCTCGTGCCGATCCACGGCGAGCTGCGACATTTGCACGCCCATGCCCGGCTGGCTTACGAGGTGGACATGCCACGAGAGCAGGTGCTGGTGGTGGAAAACGGGTACGTGCTCGAGTTCACCGCCGATCAGGCCTTCGTCGGCGACCGTGTGCCGGGCGGTTATGTCTTTGTCGATGGGACAGGCGTCGGCGAAGTAGGTCCCACCCTGCTGCGCGAGCGAGATCAGCTCGCCAGCGACGGTTTTGTGATCGTGATCGTCCCGCTGACCCGCGACTATCACCTCAGCGCTCCACCTCAGATCGTGACCCGCGGGTTCGTCTTTGAGCCCGATTCGAGCGGTCTGCTCTCCAGAATCTCGGAACAGGCTATGGAAGTCCTGGAAAAGAACCTGGCGTCGCAAAATGGCGACCTCGAGCGCAAGCTATGCCAGCAGATCGAGGACTATGTCTATGCCGAGACGCGCCGCCGCCCGATGGTGATCCCCGTCCTCAGCAGAAGTTACTTTTCATAAAATTGACAGCTTGAAAGTAGCTGTGATAGAATGGGAATACGGACGCATTCCGTTGCTGTGTGGACCACAGCGGAGGGGGGGAATGACGGAGCAATTGCTCGATCAAATTCAAGCTATGGGCCGCTATCGGCGTCTGTCCCCTTCCGGTCAGGAGCAACTTGCCCAGATCGTGGGCAAGCTTCGCCACGTCAGTCTGTTCGAGTCCCTTTCCCTGGAAGAACTGGCATACATCGCAGAACGAGCACGCCTCGTCCGCTATCAGGCCGGCGATCTGATCATTCGCAAGGGCGATACGGACAAGACCCTGTACGTGATCATCGACGGCCAGGTCCGGGTCTGGGATCGGATGGAGGAGGGCAGGGGACGCCTGCTGAACTATCACGGATCGGGCGACTTTGTCGGGGAGCTCGCGTTCCTGGAAGACAAGCCGCGCGCAGCCAACGTCGACATGATCACAGATACCGAGCTGGTGGCGTTCGACCGCGAGGGCTTTGAGCGCATCCTCCAGCATCCGCAGATCAGCGACTATTTGCATACCTGGGGCCAGGAACGCATCCGCAAGAGCAACCAGTCCTTCGAGGGCAAGCAGTGGGACGAGATCACGATCGTTATGGCCCACAAGAGCTGGTTCGGGCTGGCGCGGGCGATCGTGGTGCCGTCGCTGGTCCTGCTCGCTGCCATCGGGCTGCTGGGCGCGTTGATCTTCTTGTCCAGCATTGCGGATCAGATCCTGATCAGCGTGCTCCTGGCGGCTATGATCGGCGCTGGCTTGTGGATCTCTTGGATGTACCAAGACTGGCATAATGACGACCTGATCGTCACCTCCAAGCGGGTGATCCAGATCGAGCGCGTTCTCGTCCCTCCCTTCCCGATCGAACGCCACGAGGTCGCACTGGGCCACGTGCAGGACATGACCACGCGCAACCATGGCTTGTGGACTTCGCTCTTTGGGATCGAAACGCTCGTCATCCGCACATCCGGCATCGGCTTGGTCGAGTTTCCCTACCTGGAAGACGCCGAGGGGATCCGCGACGAGATCTTTCAAGCACGCGAACTGGCCCGGGCTCGGCGCATCGGTGAGGAGCGGAGCCAGATCCGCAGCAGGTTGATGGACGAGCTGGATCGCCCCGCTACGCGGACCTACGAGCCGCTGCAGGCAGAGGAAGGCGAACCGGTCACGCCAGAACGAGAGGGCTTGCTCAAGATCGTGGACTATTTCGTGCCGCGTACGCGCATCGTCAAGCCGGATCGCATCATCTGGCGCAGGCATTGGTGGATCCTGGTGCGCAAGGTCACGCCACCGGCCCTGCTCTCCCTCTTCTCGGCAGCTGTGTTGGCCCTTACCATCATCCGGCCTGGCTTCCTGAGCCAGATCTCCTGGCGCCTGGCGGTGCCGATCCCCGCCGGCGTCACCTTTCTTTCCCTGCTGTGGTGGCTGTGGCGGTATGATGGCTGGCGAAATGACATCTATATCGTCACCGACGAACGGATCATCGACGTGGAGGGATCGCCTTTCCACATCAAGGGAGAGAGCCGCATCGAGGGTACCTTTGACGTGATCCAGAGCACCGATTACAGCAGTCCCAACTGGTTGTACCGCATCCTCAGGATTGGGAACGTGACGATCGATACGGCCTCAAAGCAGGCAGCGTTCACCTTCGATCTCGTTGCGCGTCCGGGCGAAGTGCAGCAAGAGATCTTTCGACGGCTCACGGCATACAGGGAAGAACGGGCGCGCGAGGAAACCGAACGGCAGTATGCCGAGTTCAGCAAATGGTTTGGCACCTACCACCGCTCGGTGACAGAGCAGAAGGAGTACTGATATGAAACAGAGATGGACGATAGTTCGGTTGGCGTGGCTCGCCTTGACCGTGGGCGTGCTGATTGCCTTGGCAGGATGCAAGCAGCCTGCCGAAACCATTCCGCCGCCACAGCCGTACGCCGGCCCGACGGCTACGAGCGGGCCGGGAGAGACGGCCCCCACGCCGCAAGACGCGCTGCCACCGACCGTAGCAGCCGACAAGGACGCACTGGCAGCAAAGGTGAACGGCGGTCCGCTCTACCTCATCGACTACCAGAAGCAGGTAGACGAATGGGAGTCGGCGTTCCTCGCGCAGAATGCCCAGCTGTCGGAGCAGGAAAGGCAAGAGATGCTGATCCAGGGCCGGCGGCAGGTATTGGACGTGATGATCGAACAACTGTTGATCGAGCAAGCTGCTAGCCGGCAGGGCGTGGCCATTTCTGATGCCGAGGTCGAAAGCGTCATCGCGCGCGACATCGAGGAGAACGGCGGGCAAGATCAGTTCAACGCCTGGCTGCAGGATAACAACTGGACCTACGAAGAATACAAGAGCCGCCAGCGCTCCATGATGATCGCGTCGCAAATGTTCGAGCAGGTGACAAAAGACGTACCCACTGAAGCCGAGCAGGTGCATGCCAGGCACATCCTGGTTGCCAATGAACAGGAAGCGCGTGATCTGCTGGCACAACTGCAAGACGGAGCCGACTTTGCCGAGCTCGCGCGCGAGAACTCGCTCGATCCAAGCACGAAGGAGAGCGGTGGCGACCTGGGCTTTTTCCCACGCGGGACGCTGGTCGTTCCTGAGGTAGAGGACGTCGCCTTTTCGCTCTCGGTCGGGCAGGTGAGCGATGTCGTGCACAGCGCCATGGGCTATCACATCGTGCAGGTCGTGGAACGTTCTGAAGGAATGACCTTGACCGAGGAATCGTGGCAAGCGCTACGAGAAGTCACCTTTCGCGACTGGGTTTCCGATCTGTGGGCCAACGCCCAGATCGACGTCCTGATTGCCGTGTAGGCATACGTGGATCCGGTGGCGAGAAGACCAGGGGACAGGGCGTCCTCGCCGGGATGCCTTCGGCCGCGCGTCGTCGTGGGCATCTCGCCCAGGTAGACAAGCATAGCTCGCTATGGTATACTGAAAAATAGATAATACGTGGGCGCTGCCAGGGACACTGCGCTCCCTCGGCCTGGCTGCTACGCCCCAGGCCACGAGCCCAGCAGGAGGAGCCGCCATGAATTGGGAGCAGCCATCCTTCAAAGAGGAAAAAGAAGAACGGCCCGC
>Ga0315555_1002371_pt1 | contig 13260 bp, 10 predicted proteins | sample SalMarSW160380MG_FD_202113 | JGI IMG/M metagenome (GOLD analysis project Ga0315555, IMG submission 202113) | Salt marsh sediment microbial communities from the Plum Island Ecosystem LTER, Massachusetts, United States - Salt Marsh Sediment SW1603-80 ...
GCGTTGAGTGATTCTCAGGTAGTAATGGTATATCATAGGGTGACCCTTTAGGGAGGTCTCCCAGCTTTGCAGGATTTGTTGGGGAATGTTTGTCTCTCCCCAGAGCGATTTCTCAATGTAGGCACAGACCAAGAGGCAGAAATGGAGACCGTCAAGCCAACCCCGCTGGAAGGCGACCCTTTCCAAATAGGTCCAATCAATCCTATTCTGTCGGTGGCATTCCCGAACTTTGACTATATCTGCCAGTCGGAATTTCTTATTTTCATAAAAGCTGTGAGCTACTGTGATTAGAATGATGTCTTCCGGTGAAGGGGCACGGACGGCTTCATCATCCGGAGCAATACGCGAATTCTGCCAGATTGGCTCCTCGTCGAGGAAGCATACATTCCAGCCTACCCAGGTATGAAGGTGGATGGCAGATACGCATTGCCCGTTGTGGAACTTCCGAAAGAGGTACTTGTGTGGCTCCTCGATATTCTTGAGCTCTATATATCCCAGTTCCTTCAAGATCATGGTTGCGGTTCCCGCCTGGGCTTCGCTTACAAGCACATCAAGGTTGTCGCTCGTGTATGGAAAGGACGGGAATCTACCTGCGGACTTGATGAGAATGCAGGGGATGCCTGCTTCAGCCCACCGGTCACGGGCAATAACATACTCTGCTCTCAGGGAAGCGGAAACATTCTCTTGTTTCTGCCGGGCTGCTTGAAACTCGGCCGTTTCATAGAGCCCCTTCCAGCCGTTGTCATGGTTGAAGGCCAGCAGGGGATATTTATTCGTATCCCAGAATGCCATCAGGGCCGGGATGTCAAGGCCTTCCTCAGGTTTCGGTGAGAGACCATCGACTATCCTAGCAGCTACAGATGTAAGTCTTGATAAAGAGGTTTCCATTACCATTTCCCCTTATCATCCAGCTCACTCTGTCCCAGAATATATCTTGCGATATTCTGCCACGAATAAGGGGTAACCATTTCACGGGTATTACAGCTGTTTGTGCACATGTTTTGGGCTACTATCTCTGGCAGCTCCGAAGGCCCCTCGGCGTAAAAGAGACCATCGCCGTCCTCGAATGCTGCTGGTAAGTCGCCATAACGCAGTGTTACCACCGGCAGGTTGCAGGCCATGGCCTCCAGTACAGATAGCGGAGCACCGATGCACGCCTGTTCAGAGACTACGGGGAACACATAGCAGTCGGCCAGTTGGTATATTTCCTCGACATTTGGCAGGTACTGCTCAAAGATGGTAATACCCTGCTCTCGTAGTTCGGTTAGTAGTTGTTCGTCCTGGCCGGGGAATGAGCTGCTAACAAGGATGACCTGAGCAGCCAGCTTTTGACAAATGTGGACCAGCGACTGAACATTCCTTTCCCTCTTCACGTGGCCCACATGCAGCACTGTGTACTTTCCGGGCTCAAGGCCATATTGGGTTCTCAGTTCAGCTTTTCTCTCCGGGGATACCGGGGTGAACTTGTCAAGGTCTACACCACTAGGGATAAGTTGAGCGTGGCATCCCAGGGCAATAAGTTGTTTCACTGCTCTCCTATGCTGGACAAATAACACATCTGGGGTGAGGAATCGGATAAGGCGTCGTGAGAGCCAGCCATAGTGGCGAGGCTGAAGAGAGACCATGACCACCCTGGCTCGGGGCTGATATAGCTTGAGCAACCGGCTACGTATAAAGCTGAACAGAGTTGCCGATGCTGACGGCACATAGCAAATTAAGCCGGGTTTATATGAGCGGAGCTCTTCCCATAATCTATAACTTAAGAAGAGCCTATTCACTCTAAGGGAAGCTATTTTGGAGCTATTAACTCTTCGTCCGGGAAGCACGGAAATGCCGTGCACCGGAATCTCCGAAGGCCAAGCCTGAAGGAGTGAGTGCGCGAAATTCTTAATCCCCTCATCCAACGGTGGGGACATATCCTCGGTGATAATGCAAGCTGACTGCTTCATTGCGTTACTTCCTGCTTTCAGCGGGCGTAGCTTTCCTTTAGTTGTGATTCTAGGTACCATTCGACGAATAAAGGGATGCCCTGCTCTATCGCTATCTTGGGCTGATAGCCGAGGAGTGTTCGGGCTTTAGATATATCGGCGAACGTAACAGGCACTTCTCCGGGTTGTACTGGGAGATGCTTGATTGTAGCTTTCTTACCTAGAGACTCCTCGATTAGTTGAACGAGGTGGTTCAGCGGTATTGACCGTGAGTAACCCAGATTGAAAATATCGAATCGGCACCCTTCATAAGTCAGGGCTTTCATTAGGCCATCCAGGAAGTCATTGATATAGGTGTGGTCTCTGGTTGATGACCCGTCGCCGAAGAGGTGAATCTCCTCTCCGGCGTGTATTTTTCGGGTAAACAGGGGAATAGCCATCTCTGGTCTCTGCCGCGGCCCATAAATATTAAACGGCCGTATTATTACCACGGGTAATTCGTAAAGCTGGTGATAAGTGTAGCAAAATAGCTCGGCGGCCGCTTTCGAGGCGGCATAGGGAGACATCGGGGTAACAATTGGCTGCTCCTCTTTGAACGGTATCTGCGTACTGTTGCCGTACACCGATGAGGAGGAAGTAAATACGAACCTCTTTACTGAAGTTAGGCGACTTTCCTCTAGGAGGTTGACGGTGCCCTGTACGTTGACCTCCTCATAAAGTAGAGGTTTGTCAAGCGAAGGCCTTACTCCGGCCTTAGCTGCGAGGTGAATGACGCTATCGAAGGCGTATTTGGAAAAGAGACCGTGCAGTAAATCACGGTCTCTAACGTCACCCCGGATAAGTGCGAACCGTTCATTGGAACCGAACTGCTGGATGTTGTTCCATTTTACCCGTGGTTCGTAAGAGTCATCGAAGTTCTCCAATCCCACGACCCGGTAGTCGAGATTGGTTAGCCGCTCGACAAGGTTCGAGCCGATGAATCCAGCAGCCCCGGTGACCAACACTGTCTGGCTCATGCCGTCTCCTCGTTTTCTTCCTCTTCCTCGCGCCTGCGAACATTAGTAGAGGGCATTCCCTTGATGACCCATTTGAAGTTGACGGTGATCCAGGCAACACCCACACCAATTATGCCGCCAAGCAGCATTGCGTCTCGCCCCCGAATTCTGTCTATTGACGGAACCGGTTCAGACGGTTTACCGACAACCATTTCTTCCAGTACAGAAGGATCATCACCATTGCCTGACAGGAGTGATGTCATTCTATCGGTCAGATAGGCAAGTTCCTGGCTGAGGTTAGCAACTCTACCTTCAGCAAGATTCAAATCCAGGTTGTGTCCAACGTAATCAATTTCGTTCTGGTTTTGCAGAGTAGTTAATTCACTCCTAGCTTCGGCGAGGGCACTGCTAGCCCTTTCGACTGCAGCGAGGGCGTCCAGATAATCCTGGCTCTGGTCACCTATAGCAATCAGGGCAGCCAGTTCTTCTGCTTGACGAACGAGTTCTGTGTTTAGGGCTTCTACTTTGGCTGCTAACGAAATGTACGTAGAATCGCTGTATAGGTCGTGGGTGGTGCCTTGTAGCGATGCGTATGCCAGTTCTTGTTCGGCTTCAAGAAGTTTTGCCCTAACGTTACCAGCATCCTCCACAAGTGAATCATATTCTTCTAATCGTAACTTGTCTTCTTCAGCGGCTAGGAAATCTTTGAAGACAGTCGGAACGAAAGCGGTAAGATAGAGGGTTTCTTCCATAGAGGCACCAATTGTCTGTATCTCTATTAGGGGGACATCGCTGTTCGAGTTGTATCGTATAGATATCATCTGGTTCAACTCTTCGGCGGTGTGAGCAAATGTGGGAGCACTTTCCTCAAGCTCTTGGGCCAGGAAGTCCAGGAATGGGAACGTGTTTGCTTTAGCGGCGTAATACTCCGCTGTCCTCTGCAAGTCTGTCAGAGACGTGTAAGAAGAGCCAGGATTAACAATCTGAACCTGAACAGTGCTCTCGTATGGGCCTTTATAGCTCCCCCAAATCGCGGGTGTGGTGTCTTGTGGTGCCACAGGCCCTGCAGAATTTAATGAAGGACTTATAAAATAATATAGTAATCCCCCGAAAATTCCTACAATGAGTCCAATTGCCAGCACGACAACAGACCGCCGACTCAGGAATGGCACCATTTTTGGTATAGATTCTCGCTTCCTATCTGCGCCGCCTGCGGTTACTTCAGACCTGTTTGGCCTACGTCCCGAGGTTCCTCCTTGTCCATAATTTTCGACCACCATTTTGTTCACCCCCACACTGTAATTATTCTGTAATTATTTATGTATTTAATTTGCGGCAGTTCAGCTGAGTAGCTCGTCTGCTGCAACCTGTAATTCAGACTCAGTGAATTCTTGAACACTCTTGCATATGTAATCCACTTCCTCTGTACTCAATTCGGGATACATCGGAAGTGAGAGTATCTCTCCGACCACTCGCTCGGTGACGGGAAGAGAAGAATTAGCTCCACCGTAATTGTGCCAGGCTTCCTGAAGATGGATTGGGACAGGGTAGTGCATGCCCGTGGCTATACCTTTGGTCTCCAGCCAAGCACGAAGCTCGTCCCGATATGGTGTCCTGACCACATAAAGATGGTAAACGTGTTTAGCCCATACCTTCTCTTGTGGTTTCACTATCGATTCAGGCAGGCCGGTACTATAGGCCTGGGCGATGTTACGTCTGCTTTCTGTCCATTCGCCCAGATGAGGTAGTTTTACCTTCAGTACGGCAGCCTGAATCTCATCAAGGCGGTCATTGACTCCGAACAGGGAATGGTAGTACTTGGGGTCCTGGCCGTGGTCTCGCAGTAATCTACATTGCCTGGCGATGTCTGGGTCGGATGTTGTAATCATGCCAGCCTCGCCGTAAGCTCCCAGGTTCTTAGTGAAGTAGAAGCTGAAGCAGCCAATATCACCAAGAGATCCAGTCCGGCGTCCTTTGTACTCGGCTCCGTGTGCCTGACAGGCATCTTCGACAACCTTAATCTTGTGAGAACGGGCCAGTCCCAGGATGGAGTCCATATCTGCCGGATGCCCATAAAGGTGTACCGGGATGATGGCCTTAGTCCTGCTGGTGATTGCCTCCTCTATCTGAGATGGGTCCATATTGTAGGTATCGGGGTCGATGTCGACAAATACAGGCCGGGCGCCCACCAGGACTATAGCCTCGACTGTGGCGAAGAAGGTGTTTGAGACAGTTATGACCTCATCTCCTGGCCCGATGCCACAGGCGAGAAGTGCTAGGTGCAGGGCGTCAGTGCCCGAACCGACACCGATGGCAAACTCGGTGCCACAGTATGCAGCAAATTCTGATTCGAACGTGTGGACGTTCTTGCCGAGGAACAGCTGCATTCCATCCAGAACGTCACCTATCTCAGTCAGTATCTCATCCTTGAGACCCTGATATTGTTTCTTGAGGTCAACTAACGGTATGCGCATCTTCTAATCCATCTGTAATATGTTTGTATGGTTTATCAGTGAGACCAGTAGTACATACCAGGTCTCCGATACTGCAAACTACCTGAGCCGGGTTGCCATAGGCAACTACCCCCGGTGGGATATCCTTAGTAACGACACTGCCAGCGCCAATTACCGCATTTTCTCCGATGACTACGCGGGGAAGCACGCAGGCGTTAACGCCAATCTGGGCTCCCTTCTTGATACGAGGACCTTCCATACACTCCGCTGCGTAGGGACAGCCAGGGTGTATGTCATTGGCTAGGGTGACACCAGGTGCGAGGAATACATCATCTTCGATGAGGGTAAACTGGGCCACGTAGACTTTATTATGGATTCTCACGTTGTTTCCTATACAGCAGCCATAGTCAATGACAGAGTTACCCCAGATACGAACACCATCTCCAATAATGTTCTGCTCTCTGATAACGACATTGTGGCCGGTTTCCAGGTTCCGCCCGATGGAGCTACCGCTATAGATAATGGTGCCGCTACGGATACGGGCTTCTGGGCCGATAGTCAGAAGATGGTCACCACAACGGGTCGTTGGATAACCAAGGGTTACACCATCATCGATAAGCGCTTTTTCTCCTAGGCGCACTGTGTTGCTACTTTCTTCCTGTAGCATAGGTAACTGGTGTTTATCTCTCATGAACACCTCTTCCTAGCTGGAGGTAGCCGTACTGGCTTCAGCAATGGTTGTGGTTTGGCCAAGTTTTACTCGCTCGCCCCCATTTAAAAAGGAGTTATTAGCTGCTTCCAGTATGCTGGTTACCCTGAGTCCGGACCAGCCATCGCTCCTTGGTTTCTTGCCTTCAGCTACACTATGGATGAAGTCGCTGCACTCCAGTTTTAGGGGTTCTGCATTAGATATAAAAGGGATAACAACGTCGCCGTAGCGATAATGAGGTGGCCAGGCAGCGAAGCCGTTGTTATCGCTGGCAGCGATTGCCAGCCCTTTATCATAGATGTGTATCTTTTCCGATTCGGAAACGTCATCGTAGATGGCCATCTTTTTACTGCCGACAATTGTGAGTTCACGTATTTTCCGGGGGTGAAGCCAGCTCACGTGCACATTGCACATGGTTCCACTGGGAAACAGTAGCTCAATATAGGCCATATCGCATAATTTGGAATCTACATGGTGTGTCCCCCGGGCACTTACTTCGACTGGCTCTTCGCCTAACACAGAAAGTACGATGCATATATCGTGGGGTGCCAAATCCCAGATAACGTTCACGTCAGGTCGATACTGGCCCAGGTTAAGTCGGGCGGCGTCAATGTTGTAGACTTCTCCCAGTTCACCGCTCTGTACCAGTTGCCTCAGGAAGTCCACGGCGGGATGATACTCATAGGTATGTCCTGCCATGAGCACCAGGTTCCTCTTCTCAGCCAGTTTAATGAGTTCCATGACTTCTCTGCTGCTTGTACTGACTGGTTTCTCTATCAGGACGTGCTTATCGTGGAGTAGTGCCTGCTTGGCTAGTTGGAAATGTGTGTCGACTGGTGTCGCTATCACCACGGCATCCACACTGTCTTTGAGCAGGTCTTCGAAGTCGATGACTGTTTTAACGTAAGGATATTGACTTTTCAAGCGCCGGAGCCTGTCCTTATCTAAATCACACACTACCTTTAGGTCGGCCTCTTCCAGTTCATGGAAGTTCCTGACGTGTTTTGGACCCCAATAGCCACAGCCAACGATACCAATTTTCAACATTTTGTTCCTCCCGTCCACTGCTAGCTACCCTCTCCATTGATGATGACTTGAGCAGTTAATAGTAGAATCTTTATATCTAGGAGTAATGATTGCTTTTCGATATATTCTATATCGAGACGAATCTGTTCCTCGAATGTAACCTTCTTACGTTCACTTACCTGCCACAGACCGGTCATACCCGGCATTACCCGAAACCTTTCCCGGTGGTGTTCTTGGTACATTGATACTGCAAATGGTATGTCAGGACGAGGACCTACCAGGGACATATCCCCTTTAAGAATATTAAGAAACTGGGGGAGCTCATCGAGGTTGGTTTTGCGCAGTATGGCCCCAATTCGCGTAACATTCTCGACACGATTTTGCTTGAGGTTCTCCTTGACCTTCTTCCATGTGTCATAATCAGTGTCTCCACCAACGTAACTCCGCAGGAATGCTTCATAAGCTGAATCATCATGTTCTATGTACATGGTACGGAACTTGTAGATAAAGAAACTCTGTCCGTCCTTTCCTATTCGTTCCTGGCGGAATATGGGATTTCCTGGAGAATCGAGCCTGATTAACACTGAAATCAGTATTAGTATTGGAGATAGGATAATTATCGCTAGTAGTCCAAATAGGCGATCTAAAACACTCTTCCATAGTTGGTATTTGGCCAGGTTCCTGATTCCGATCCTGTGCCGCGAGCTATTGGAACGCATGACTGCAGTTTCATTTCGGACCGGGGCACCGGAACCTTCGTTACTTTCTTTGTACTCGTTACTCAGTTTTTGCATCAGTCTATTCTTATCAGGGGATGCCTGATTTTCCGCCAGAGTCAGCTTACCTTTTTCTCGTGCTGTCATCACTTCTTAATCCTAGCTTCCACCAGTTAGAAACAGGTGCAAAGCAGGTTAATACTAGGTTAGAATCTGTGATAATTGGCCCCTTTCTGAATTCGGTAAGTTCAGGCCATTGCGGCCTATACCGTCGTAGATAAATCCGGCCTGGACCATCTCTTTCGGGTCAAACAGATTACGTCCGTCGACAAGGACAGGCCGGTTCATCAGGGAAGCCACCTTTCTCATATCGAGTTCTTTGAACTCATCCCACTCTGTAACGAGTATCAGGGCGTCACTTCCTGCAGCTACCTCATAAGCATCGGCACAATACGTCACATCGGGGAAAAACTCTGCCGTTGTTTTCATAGCGAGCGGATCATAGGCTTTAACTTGGCAGCCATGTTTCTTGAGAAGTGAGATGACCAGTAACGAGCGCGCCTCCCGTATATCGTCGGAATCAGGCTTGAAAGATAGTCCGAGAATGCCAATGGTCTTACCTTCCAACGAACCCAGCAATTCATGGAGCTTATTCGTCACCACATATGGTTGGCGCTCGTTTGTTTGCTGGATGGCCCTGACCAGTGGTAGCGGGACTCCCCGGCTTTTGCCCATATGGATAAGCCCTTTTACATCCTTGGGCAGACAGCTGCCTCCCCATCCTAGGCCTGCATTCAGGTAACCGTTGCCGAAGCGCGGGTCCATACCCATTATTCTGGATACTTGAGTGACATCAACATCATATTCGTCACATAGCAGGGCAATTTCGTTGATGAAGCTTATCCTGGCGGCGAGGAAGGCATTTGAAGCGTACTTCGAAAGCTCAGCAGTTCTGTTGTCGCATTTCATTATCGGAGAGTCCAGGGGCTCATATAACGCGGCCACAGCATCAGCAGCGTTCTGGTCAGACGCGCCCACCACAACACGGTCGGGATGCATGAAGTCGAAAACCGCCATGCCTTCCCGCAGGAATTCGGGGTTGGATACTACCGGGAAACGGTGCCCGTTGTGACCACTACGGGCCAGTATTCCCGCCACGATATCGGCGGTACCCACCGGCACTGTGCTTTTGAGGACAATTACCATGGGTCTGTTAGCCGCTTCGGCGATACTCTTTGTCGCTGAGCGTACCCATTTCAGGTCGGGTTTCCCGTTGCTGGTTGAAGGTGTTCCCACAGCAATGAAGGCAAATTCGCTGTCCGCCAGTCCCTGAGCATAATCACTGGTGACGCTCAGTCTGCCTGCCTCCCAGTTTTGTCGCCAGAGCTCGGGCAGATCTCTCTCGGATAGGGGTAAAGCTCCACGCTTCAGGCACTTTACCTTATCCGGGTCAATCTCAATAAGGCTTATCTTGTGGCCAAGTTCAGCGAAACATACGGCTGTAACCAGGCCGACATATCCAGCTCCAATAACACTAATTTTACTCATGATATCCTTCCTGCTTTCCGGGCTAAACCGGAATAACTTGAAACTCCTTCTTTCTCCATACCCGCAGAAAAGTGTTCACTACATCAGGGTCAAAGCGCTGACCGGACTCAGTGATTAGCTTCTGCACGGCGACTTCAGGTGCTAGTGCTTCCCGAGACAAACGCCCCGATGTCATGATGTCAAAACTATCTACAACCGCCAGGATTCTGGCCCCAAGCGGTATATTGGTACCCCTTACACCGAAGGGGTGGCCGGTCCCGTCATACCTCTCACACCTGTGCCAGATGATGTCCAGGGCTGGTGACAGGAAGTTGAGTCTTGACAGTACCTTCCACATGATATTGAAGCGTTGACTTAAGTCAACGGCTTCTTCTAGGGAAGATGCTAATCTTTGCTCCAGCACATCTTCGGGGCACGATGCAAATCCCAGGTCTTTGAGCAGGGCGGCATAGTGCAGTGCCTGCCGCTCACTTCGTGACAGCTGGAATTCGTGGGCAATCAGAGAAACGTTTTTGGCCACGCGTCGGGCACCCTCAGGGTCAAAGAGATTGCCTGTCCTTACCGATGTCGCAATCTCTCGGCTGAGTATTTGCATGGCCTCTAATGTGGAAAGTTGTTCTACTTCCTGTTGTAGCAGTCGGTCCTGCTCGCTTTCCAGTCGACTACTGAGTTCGTCAGTAAGGAACAAGGAACGATTGCAGAGCACCACAAGTTCCTGAATCTTATACCCCAGGCTCTCCAGGTTTTCCTCAATAGCTGATGGTGTTTGCTTCACAGTTTCTAGCAGAAGGTTGCGCAGACCCTCGAGGTGTGCTCGCGCTTCCTCCCGGCTTGTGTCTACAGCAGAGAGCAGGGCGTTTATCCTTTCTATCGAACTCTGCCATCTCCGGGGGACAGCGAGCATGAAGGTTGTCCCTTCTTTTTCATTGCTCTTGATACTGAACTTCCCACCAAGACCCTGTAGCAGTACCTTAGCCAGATAGAGGTCGTTGTCCAGCCCATTCTGGAGCATCCCGCGCAGTTGACACTGGAAGAGGGCGGCCAGCTTCTGGTGAGGGATGTGCTGGTTGTGGTTGGTGAGCTCTATCGATACGAATGGTTCGTTCATTTCGGTTATGTTGATCTGTAGGTGGTCACCTCGCGTGCTGGAGTTAATCTCGCTTCTCAGCAGATAGAATAGCCCCCGGGTAAGGCTCCGTCCGTCCACAATCAGTCGACCGGTGCCATCAATACCATCTATGGTGATCTCCATTCCCTGCTTTTCGGCCAGGCGCTTGACCTGTTGTATAACCCAGTCGAAGGTGCTTCTCAGGTCCACCTCCTCCAGGATTGTGTCTTCGGTGAGCCATTCACCACTTGTCAGGTGATTGAGTTCTTGAACTACGTGGTATAGATTATTGGTGTTTTCTCGTATTGCGTTCAGGTTGTGCCATTGTCTCGATTCGGTGTTGCCCAGATTGGCTGATTCCAGTGATTCCAGGCAGTCCTGAATTATGGAGACAGGTGCTTCCAATCCTTCGGTTAGAAAGGCAACCCAGGTCAATACCCGTTGCAGCGTTCTTAGCTCTTCGCGGTAGGCATGTGGTATGCCCTTGTTATGCAGGCTCAACTCTGTTTCGATGCCCTCCTCACGGCGGTCCAGATAATGGTTGCTACCGGGCATGCGTTTTAGATAATCCAGTATCTCTGCGGCGGTCTCACTTATCTGGAGGGGATGGTAGAAGGTACGTCTTTCGTTGGTGACAGCTGCGGCGGAAATAGTCATAATCGGGTGTTGCTCCGTCTCGCCCAGTCGACCTTCATGCTCGACATAACCCCTCTCCAGGTCTCTCTGGTTGTACAGGCTCCTGATGCGGATATCAAAATCAGCAATAATCCTCTGGCAGAGTATCCTTGTTTTCTGGATTGAGGTGATAACGATGAAGTTATCACTGCCAAGGTGCCCTGCCAGGTCGTCCGGATTACCGAATAATCTAACTGCGTCACGCAGTATGTCGGCAAGGAGCCGAATAGCGCTATCGCCCCGGTCAAATCCATATACTTTGTTAAAGGCCTTAAGATTATCTATATCAATATGAATAGCTGCGAAGGTCTTGTTCTGTTCTATCAGGCTGGTAACCTCATTGTGTACCTGGACCTGATTGGGTAGTTCCGTGAGTGGACTCGTGTTTGTGGCTCTCTCTATTTGTCTGAAGCAGGTCTCTACTAGCGCCACAACCTCGTTGGGGTCAAAGGGTTTGGTAATGTACTGGTCAGCCCCATTTGTGACGGAGGCTATATCTATGTCCCCTTCCCCATCGGAGCCGATGATTATCACCGGAATATGGCCGGTCTGCCGTGATTCCTTTAACTGCCGGCAGACCTCCAGGCTTTCGTTATCTGGGAGGACCGCGTCAAGGAGGATGATGTCGGGATTCTCGTTGATGGCCTTGGTCAATGCCTGGGCTCCACTCCGTGTTGCGATGACCTCGAGGTTGGCGTGAGCCAGGTTTACCTCTAGAATCTGGACGATTTCAGGGTCATGTTCAACCAACATGACCTTTTTTCGCTTCTGCTTCGAATTTCGGCTTTCGCTTATGGCCACTTGTTACTCTGCATATCTATGAATGAATACCTACAGTAGCATCATAATTTAGTCCCGTTAGAACAGTGTCAGAGCCTAGTTAGAAAAAGGTTAGAATCCGTTTTGAGCCGCCATGTTACCATGGCTTTTGGTGACGCAGCGAAGGCGGTTCGGATTGGCCGATAGTGACGATATGTTAAGAAAAGATAAGATTTGTGACCTTGACATTTGAGGCTAGACGTTGTATTCTGTGAGGTGTATTTTCCTCTCTTTTCTATTCTTATCCTGACCTATGATTGAGTGTTAGTTGGGGCACCACAATCAGGCAATCCACCCTTTCAGTTTGAGGGTGTACTTGCCTCACCAGTGGTCCGGGGATTGGAGAGACAAATAATAAACTCTGCTTGGTAAATCAGAGGGTGAGTCCTTTATCAGGTGCACTCGAAGACGAGCCCGGGTGATTGGTACAGGTAAAATACATTAGGGGGGGAAGCGAGGTGTAGTTCTGGCCTACATTATCGTGGTGTAGGGTGGTCAGTGTGAGAGAGAAGATATTACTGGTTGACGATGATTCCGAATTCTTAGGGCTGGCCCAGACATGGCTGCAAAGCGCCGGATATAGTGTGATAACGGCGGAGGATGGCAAAGTCGGGTTACGCCGTGTCTTTAGTGGCCGTCCTCATCTGGTTGTCCTGGACGGCAATATGCCCGCTATGGATGGCTGGGAGGTGTGCCACCGCATCAGGGATATGAGTGATATTCCGGTTATTATGGTTACAGTGAATGGAGAGGCAGCAGACCGGCTGAGGGGATTCGACGTCGGAGCTGATGACTATATGACCAAGCCGATTGATTTTTCCGAGCTGCTGGCACGAATCGGGGCTATCCTGCGGCGCTGCTCAATCGACATGCAAGAGGAAGTTTCCGAGAGCTTCCAGGGTGGGGAAATAGAGATAGACTGGAGGGGCCGCCGGGTCTATGTAAGAGGGGAGATGGTGAAGCTATCGCCGACGGAGTTCAAGCTGCTATCGTGTTTAATGAAGAACGGCGGTTGGGTGGTCACTCACGAGCAGTTACTCCAGAAGGTCTGGGGACCGAACTATGTTGGCGACAAGTCTTTTGTCAAGCTATATATCAGGTACCTGAGACAGAAAATAGAAGAAGACCCGCGCAAGCCACGTTTGATTCTAACCGAGCGGGGTGTAGGCTACCGTTTTGCGGTGCGTGGCAGGCAATCCAACATTCCCAGGGGCGAGCATATTGCACGGACAAGCACCTTCTCATAATCAGGAATCTAGGGTACATTCCGGGCTCAATTCGGG
>Ga0315555_1002372_pt1 | contig 13256 bp, 15 predicted proteins | sample SalMarSW160380MG_FD_202113 | JGI IMG/M metagenome (GOLD analysis project Ga0315555, IMG submission 202113) | Salt marsh sediment microbial communities from the Plum Island Ecosystem LTER, Massachusetts, United States - Salt Marsh Sediment SW1603-80 ...
AAGCAGTTTTTTTGGTTCCAGGAGACCCTTTGATTGCCACAACTCATGTGGATTTGCGGATCAGTGCAGAAAAGCAGCGAATCAGAACCCGGGTTATACATGGCGCCTCTGCTGTTTCAGCGGTCAGGGGGATTTCAGGATTGCAGAACTACAAGTATGGAAAAGCCGTTACGATACCGTTTTCTGAGAAAGGTTTTGTCTCCGAAACCCCATACAATGTTATCTCTGAAAACAGGGAGAGGGGACTTCACACCATGTGCTACCTAGACATAAAAGCTGAGGAACAGAGATACCTAACCATCAAGGAGGCGCTGCAGACGCTTCTGGAACTGGAAAAACAGAAGAAAGAACAGGTTGTCACCCCAAGAACGCTGGTTATTGGAGTGGCGAGAGCAGGCTCAATCGAGCCAGTGGTGAAGGCAGGCTACATAGAAGAAGTGATAAACTACGATTTCGGCGCTCCTCCACACACGCTCATCTTTCCCGGTAAACTACATTTCATGGAAGCCGAAGCCCTCATAACCCTTGCAGATGCACCTGAAGAAGTTAAGGAGAATGGCTGAATGACGCTTGAAGAGCTGATTACAAAGTATATTCGTGGCGCTGAACGCGTCTTTAAGGAAATCGGGCAGCTACCAGAAGATGTGCACCTCAACAAAGAGGAAGCTAAGACAGTTTTTGACTGGGCTAAACGTTATTTGGAAGACGCAAAATATTATCAGAAGGAAGGCAAACTGGAAACAAGCCTTACTTCCGTTGCCTATTGTGAGGGACTGCTAGATGCCCTGCGACTGTTAGGAGCTGTGGAGTTCTCATGGTAACAAAAAAGAAAAAAAGAATCGTGCTAGCTTCGGGAACCTTTGACCTGCTTCACCTAGGCCATGTGAGATTTCTGGAAGAAGCAAAAAAAGCAGGCGGCAAAGACGCGGAGTTGATTGTTATAGTTGCTAGAGACAGCACTGTTAAAGCAAGGAAAGGAAAAAAACCTGTTATGCCGGAGGACCAACGGAGAGCACTTGTTGAGTCCCTGAAGGTGGTTGACGAGGCGATTTTGGGTTTGGAAGATTTCAGCATAGACAACGTGATTGAAAAGATAAAACCGGATGTAATAGCCGTGGGTCACGACCAAGATGGAATAGAAAAGGAAGTGCTGAAAGCAATAGAGAAAGAAAAATTTGCCATTGAAGTTGCTAAGATCGGAAGATTCGGAAAGAGAGAACTGGACAGTTCCTCAAAAATCGTGAGAAAGATCATAGAATCATTCAACAAATAGTGGAGCTAGGGCAGAATCAGAATCTCCACTTTCACCTTGTTTCCGTCTTTCAGTTTCAGGCGGCTTCGAAGAAAAAACGGAGAAACAATCTCCAGCACGGATGATCCGTAATGGCTTCTTAGAGCATAGATGGCGGCGCCCTTCGCTTTGTTGTTTATTATTGCCGGGTAGCATTTCACTGGACCAAAAGTTCTGGACTCGTCCTCGAAGCCTTCAAGTTCTACGGCGGGATAGGTTTCGAGTTCTGACAGGGATTTTATGTCATATTCTGTTGTCAGTTTGAGATTAAGGGTGCCGGGATAGGGATCGAAACCGAGCTTTTCCATAAACTGCTTCCGATACCCCTCTTTAGTCACGTAATAGGCTCCCTCCCCCAACCCGGTGAACAGGGTGCCCTCCAAGGTTATTGAGGGGGGATATGCTGATTCAAATATCAAGCGCAGCTCAGAGTACAGTTTCTTTAACTCGGCAACGCCTTGGCTAGTGATTTTCGTCAAGCAGCCTTCCGGAGTTATGGTTCGTTTGATCCAACCCATCTTCTCCAAGTTGATGAGGTGTCTGGATGCTGTCTGCTGGGACGCCCCGATCTTTTCGGCTAGATATTCCGTGGAGACCTTAACAGTTCGGCTGGAAGCACCCAACTCCGCTAACTTATAGAGAGTGAAGAAGAGCTTCCAAGACTTTAAATCAAATTTCAGGGCATCCACGTTAATCGCCTATTTCTGAGGAAAGGCAAACTGCCTATTATAAGTAACCCGAAACCGCAAGTTCACTCACATGCCCTTTTGGAGGCGTTCAACTTCTTTCACAGCTTTTAGGGCTACTTCGATCATGTCGTCGTCAGGCTGTCTTGTTGTAAGATGTTGAAGAGCCAAACCCGGCGCCACCAAAACCTTCATGATTCTTGAGTCTCTGTACTTGTCGCTGAGTTTCAGAAGCTCGTAGGAAACAGCGCTAATGACGGGGATGAGAACAACTCTGTAGGACAATCTCACCAGATAATCAGCACTGGGCATAAGCGAGAAAAACAGAATGCTGATCAAAGTGACTATAAGAAGAAACGATGTTCCGCACCTAGCGTGAAAACGAGAGTATTTTCTGGCGTTTTCAACGTTCAACTCAACTCCAGATTCATAGGCGTTAATTGCTGTATGTTCTGCGCCGTGATACTGGAATATTCGTTTGAAATCTCCAACCAAAGATACGGCAGCAAGATATGCTAAGAGGAAGCTGAGGCGAACTATTCCCTCAACAATATTGAAGACAACTCCTCCCCCGAAATTCAGGAGAGACGTCAAAAAAAACGGTGTTACGCTGAACAGAAGTATCGATAAGCATATAGCCACAGCAACGACTACGGCGATTTCTTTAGGGTTAAGGCTTTCTTCTTCATCATCGCCAAAAGCGGCGTTTGCAGAAAAATAGATGCCCTTGATTCCCGAGTATAAAGTTTCAAACAGAGCTAAGATACCCCTCAAGAATGGAAGTTTCAGGAACCCATATTTTTGGGACAGGGAATGCAGTTCCTCAGTCTTTGTAACTATTTCATTATTGGGCTGCCGCACACATACTACCATATGGTCTTTGGAGCGCATCATCACGCCCTCCATCACGGCTTGTCCACCAAAAGCCAACGACGGTTCTTTCTTTCCCTTAGCGGTTAATCTCATATCTGAAAGAAGATTTTATCGATTCTTATATCTTTTTATGAAGAATATTTGAAATAAAGAAAGTTTTTATGCCTGAAATTCCTAGGGCATACTGTGGTATGGCTCATGGAAGGAAGATGGGTTAACGACTGCCAGAGGATCTTGGATGAAATAAAGAATTCAGAGAAGGTCGAAGGGCAGGATCGTCTAGACATGGTGCGGACCATCAGGTTCACAATTCTTGCATTGCAACGAAGCGTAACGGGGTGGATGCAGTGGGCTGACAATCCCGACATCATGGCTCAATTCTCTCTAGATGAGTTGACGGAGATAAACAGGAATCTTGCCAAGCTTGTGTGCGCCTTTGTAGACTACGATGCAAAGATAACTGGAAGCCAAGAAAAAAAGATAGAGAAGAAAATAAAAAAAGAAGCCATAAAGAAGCCGCAAGAGACACAAGACATATTCTACGTGAAGTAGCTGACCGAATCTCCTCACCTATTTTCGGTTAATGGTCTATTCTGTTTCAGAAACGGTTCTATATGAAACGTCAAGGGCTATTTCAGAAAGATACATGTTAGCATTATGATGTAGATTGCTACGAAGTTATGAGAAAACATCACGATAAACTCGAGTTTAAAAAATAAAAAGGAGGAAATTTTGCCCTGTTTATTTGGGGGGCTTAGTTTTTCTCAGTATAAGGTAGACTGCGACTATTGCAGCTGCGGCTGCTACCAGAGCCAAACCGATGGCTACGATTACAAGCGTTTTCAAGTTTTCGATGTTTTCAGTCAGGTCGCTTTTTGTGGCATCCAGATCGTCTGGAGTTAAGGCGGCGTTGCTGATAGAAATCAATTTGACTTCAAGTTCGTTAAGGGCTGTTTTCAGTTCGTCCACAGCTGAACTTACAGCGGCTACATCAGATTCGCTTGCGACAGTGGAGTTTAGAGAATCCAAGCTAGACTGTAGATTGTTGCTTGCGTCGCTTAGTGTGTCCAAAACTGAATCCAAAACGGCTACTTCCGTGGTGGTTGCGGTGGTTGCGCTGAGAGAATCCAGGCTAGACTGTATGTTACCTATTGTGGTTTTTAATGAGTTTGAAGCTGAATTCAGGGCGGTTATGTTTGCTTCTATGTCATCCAGTTTAGCGTTAAGCGCTTCTATCTCTGCAAGGATGTCCTCGAGAGTGGCTGGTTGTGCGAGCACAGTGAAGGCATTTGATGATACAGTGGCTGCTGAGACCAGTGATGCCATAATGAGCATTACCAAAATTTTAGACAATGTTTTGTTATGCACTTTTGTTTCCCCTATCTAATGCATCTTCAGTCTGTCGATATGGAATATACAAGTTATGTCCATACTTCAAGACTCAAAAAATTTGTGCATAAACCCACAGGAAGTTAACGTGATGGTTAGTTTGTTTCTTCATTTCTTCTTTGCTGCAATAGTTTTTTAGCTAAATCTCTGGCATGCTCATGATAGATCAGATCAACAATTTCGTTCCAGTTAAAATTCGGTTTCGCGTTGTAATGAGAAAATTCTTCAGGAGAAAACATGACAATCCTGTCTGAATCATACAAAATCCTGAAAGCCAAAGAAGGCTGTTCGGGGTGATCATGATGTGTACGTACAATTTCGCAAACTTCTTGAACAAAACTCTCGTCATACCCCAGTTTCCGCAGAATAGACGCGGCTATTTCTGGACCATCCTCATACTGTTTTTGGATGATGCTTCCGCCGATGTCATGCATGATTATAGAGCAGAAGACCAATTCTTCTAATTCTTGGGGAGTCTCAAAGTTTTTCTTTGCTATATCAAAGACTCTTCTGGTGTGGGGCATCCCAAAATCGTTTTTCTTCAAATACGGCTCTGCTAACCCAAACACTGTTTCACAGTCCATTTTACGTTTCACCACCAATTTTTGCTAAACTTCATATTCTGTTGGGTCCTGAACCTGAGCCTCCTCGAAAGCTCTCTTGCGATTCACACAGGATTCACATCTTCCACAATGTTTTTGTCCGTCAAAATAACATGACCAAGTAAGTTCAAAGGGCACACCAAGTTCCAATCCACGTTTTATTATAGCAGATTTCGGACCACCACTGAACGGCGCTTCGACAGTTATGTTTTCTCCAGTTCCCAATCTTGCTGTCTTCTCAAAAGATTTGTAGAATTCTTTTCCACAGTCCGGATAGAATGGCTCATCAGAACCTTGTGCGCCATAAAATATCTTTGTTGCGCCAACCGAAACGGCATAAGCAACTGCAACTGAAAGGAAGATAGCGTTCCTGAATGGAACGATGATTGGCTGACTAAAGTTTGATGTCATCGCAATGTTTCTGTCGCAAACCGAAGTAACTCCAATGTAGATGTCTCGCAATGAAGAGAGGTCAATTACTTTCAAGGGTATCCCCAATTTTTGGGCAATCAATTTGGCATGTTCAACTTCTTTGGAGGCAATTTGACCATATCTGCAGCTCAAGCCGTAGACGTTGTATCCCTGTTTCTTTGCCCAATAAACTACCGTCGCCGAATCTGGTCCGCCACTCAACACAACTACACACTTTTCTTTCTGCGTCATTTCACTTCCCACCACTTGAATCTAGTTTCAATAATTTTGAACACAACTGAACCAATCAAGCATACTACCTGTTCGCTGATTAACAAGTATGGCAACGTTGCAAGAAACGGCAAACCAAACTGGGAAAGCATCCAAGCTACGCTCAACGGGATTATTATTGCTATTACGGCTCCACAGATGAAATAGTTGTTACTGAATTTTCTTGCTACGATGTGCCCTAGCAATCCAGCAACAAGGCTCATCATTGGCATGAACAACAATTCCCAAGGTCCGATGTTGGGGCTATAGAGATTTCCAACTACAACGCCTATAGCGTATCCGATAGCCAGAATCCATTTTTTTGCGATTGCTGGTCTGAGCACGCCCGCTACTCTGAATTGAAGCGCTAAGAAAGATATAGGGGCAAAAACGTAGACAAGTACTGCATAAAGAGCAGCAAAGACAGCTACTAACGAAAGGTCTCTCGTGTTCATTTTCAATCTTTTTTACCTCCCTACTCCGGGATTTTTGTTGCGGAACGGGTGGGAGGCTCCACCTACCCGCGTCTTTTAGGTGATTAATGATGATTGCTTAAAAACTTTTAGAAAGATCAACTGGATTCACCCGTTGAAGCAGTTCTGCAAACTCGCTTGCTGACGCTAATCAAATGTCATTTTTGGGTGATCTAGTTGATTTTATGAAGGTGCTGTTGGAGGCGGCTGAGCAGGTTCTGGTTTGATCGAGAAGAATGCAACAGTGAGGAGTATCAAAGCAACCCAGAGAAGCAGGAAACCGATAAGGATTATAGTCAAAACAGCGCCGATTAGCAGTATCAGTCCGGTAGTGCCGAAGAGGCCAACGCCCGTCTTTTCAGCGAGGGATGTCAACGATTTTCTGTAGAAGATGGCTGCGATAACAATGAATATGAAAAGTACAACCAAGCCTGCTAAGATAATTACAAGATAATCCCAGATAACGTTAAGGTTCGCTAGTTCTTGCCAGTCCATAGCGGAAATAGCTGCTGGGTCTGTACTGAGAGTAGTTAAATCGATGCTTAGTTCGGATAGTAGACCAACCGCTCCCACGACAATAGCAGCCACAAAAACTACTCCACCCACTATCGTCAAGATAACGCCGTAAAGTGTATTGTTGAATATGCCTCCTTCACTGTAATGGTCAGCCAGCCCTTTCATCGCTATCAGCACAAGAATTATGCCAACAAGCCCTAACACGCTTGAGAAGACGCCTGCAACGAACCCAGAGAGGGGAGAAATCACCATCAATAGTGCTCCTACACCACCCAAAGTTTTGTTTGATTCAAGGGTCATTAGAAAAGCACCACGCAACCCAGTTTCTACCGTTTGGAATAAAAGCTTTTTCTCAGTGAAGCCTTTTGCTAAAAACTTTTTTTGGTAACATACATTCGAGAATACATGTTTCGGGGAATAATGTCGAGAAACGTCTTGTTTAAAGCACAGTTTGTTTTGCTGAATTCCACTAACGCTTAGCGGATTTCAGCTTCTTTGGCTTATGGAGAAAGCTTCCACTGAATTCGATCAAGTCAAGAATTTGCTTAGCAAAAGTATGATAGACATTAAGACAATTGATTGAGTAATAATTGTGATCCAGTGTGGATTTTGTGCCGCCAACTTCTCGATCTCTTGAGCAACAGAATCAGAGTCTTCTGAGGTCAAGTGTTTCTTGGAAAGAGAATAGAACCTGCTGTATTTTCTCAGAACAAAACCGTAAACAATTGCCATTACAAGCAAAAAAACAAGCAGTATCTGATGAGACCCGTAAACCAATTTAAGTAAGAAACCTGTTCCCGCGAGAAATCCTCCGACAGCCAGCAATAATATGCTGAAGACTGAAGCGTTGACAAGACCCAGCTGCACGGTCATGGTCTGAATGCCCATCGTCTTGTCATTGAAGTAGTCTCGAATCTCAGCTGGTACGATTACGCCATATACTGTCAGAGCCTGTCCAAAGAGGAAAAGGAGAAACAGCAAGTCCAGTTTAGAAGTGAAAGTGTAATACACGAAGCCTACGGGCAAGATGCTGAGGACAGTAAGAAGTGTGAGCACTGCCAGCCATGATCTAGATTTCAGTCTAAGGGGCTGTGAAGAATAGGCGTATGCCAAGAAAACTGCGGCTGCCCACATAAGTAGCAGAGCAGGTTTTCCTCTAGTTTGCCACAATAATACGATAAAAATTAAGCTTAGCAGAAGCTCGATAACAATAAGCCCTTTGACTTTGTTCTGTCCCACGCTTTTCATGGCTTTGACAAGCTCTTTTTTGCTGCTGTCTTTAAGGTCCAGTTCATAATCAGCCATGGTGTTGATTTGGGCTGCCACGGCTGCAACAAGACTGATTACAGCATAAACTAAAGCCACTGGAATCAACAACTCCCAAACGCGGTCTGGTACTGGGAGATTGATGCCCCACGCCACTCCAATAATTAGGGAGGCTGAATTCGCTGGAATAAACTCGGGTCTTGAAACAGTAGCTAACAGTCTTGCAGTCTTCAATGTGGCTTAGCCTCTTCCAAAGAAGGCTAATCGTTATTGCAGCATAATATAACTATTTGCTTGCACACTTCATAGAATTGTTGTGTCACACATTTTACGGTTTAGAAACGGAGCAAACTGGATACAAAAGTAACTTCTAGCTGATTAATTCCATATCTTGTCCGCAACATACAAGTGTTCCGCCACCGACCTTAGTAACAACCACTTCGTTACCGCAAATGTTGCAACGATACTTCTCATCAACATTCTGAACCCCCACTGTCTCACCCCCCTGCTTTACTATACAGTAGTCTATACAAAATCTACCTTATTTCCTTTCAGACGGCAGGCACATAACTGCATTCTCTTATGAAATGTAGATGCCCAAAAGAACAAGCCGTAATCTGCACCAGAAAAACTGGCTTTGAGTATGCCTATTCGTTAAAAAAGTTCACGCTGACTTGGAAACGGAAATAACTGGTCCACTAAAATCTTGCTAAGGTCCAGTGAATCCGCATTTGCCAGCTGCAATGGAGACATCTCCCGCAACTCCCCCTTTTTTGTGTTGGTATGGTTCCTGCACGCGCATTAACCTTCTCTTGGGCAAACATTCTGTTTGTTTCCTAGAAGGTCTAATGTACATTTAGACTATCAAAGAAAATAATGTTCCGATCATGTAGGTTATTGCCGCGGCTGAGGCTCCTATAACCATCATCTCCAAGCCGCTCCAAACCCAATTTTTCCTCGAGAAAATGGTTTTCATGGCTCCCACTCCGAAGAGTGTTGCCATAGTGCCAATTATAGAGGCTATCAGAGCTTCCCAACTGCTTATAGGAAAGAAGAAGGGCAATATAGGCACCAGAGCTGCGAGGCCAAAGGATATTCCACATAAAACACCGGCCTTAACTGGGCTTCCAAGTTCTTCAGGCGCGAGGCCCAATTCTTCAAGGGTGTCTGCTTGGGTAGGCAACTCTTTTTCCTTGACAATCCTGTCGACTATGGCCTCAGCCTCTCCTTTCTTGAAGCCTTCTGCCTCATAGAACTTTATCAGCTCCTCCCTCTGTTCTTCAGCTGTCGTCCCTTTCTTGACTTTTTTCCTCTGGCTTTCCCTCTCCAACACCTCCAGCTCAGACTTGGATGATTGGTATGAACCGACAGCCATGGAAATGGTTCCGGCGAAGAGTTCTGCTACTCCTGATAATAGAACGATAGAGGGATTTGTTATGGCTCCGAATACTCCGGCAACGAAGGCTAGAGTTGAGACCAGCCCGTCGTTGGCTCCGAAAATCATGTCCCTCACACCTCCACCACCCCGTATCTCCCAAGCCTCCATGCCCAACACTTCCGTCTTCATTCTTTCCAAGTGTAATCTTTCATCAGAAGCCGTTCTACTCCATGCCTGCGAAGTTGCAGCATCCCTAATGTTTTCTGCCTGAACGGCTAAATCGCGGATGCTCTCTTCCTCGCCAACTACGGCCCACTCGAAGAAGCCCTTCGTGCCTAAGATACGCATCATGAAGCCTACCTTCCAGCCTCTAAGGAAAGTTTTGGTCGCGCCTTGGTGTTTGCCTCCTAATTCCTTGATTCTTTCAGACCAGAATTCGGCGTGGCCTGCCTCGTCGCTGCTGATCCTTAGTAGGAGTTGTTTAATCCTTTCGTCCTTTGCTTTCCTTGCGAGTATATCAAACCCTTTGGCTTGCACGAGTTTGTGTGCATAAATTTTCTTTGCTGTTTCAAGAAGCCTTTTTCTTTCCACATTCATAAGTTCTTTCACTGACATCTTCTTCACATAAATTCTCTGGATAGCTTTTAAAAATATTAACGGATAACATATATTAGTTATAGGATTGTTTAAGGGTGTTTAAGATGCTGGAGGATTACGTTCCAACAGGTATTCCTGGCGTGGATAAGATTCTTGCAGAGAAGGGAATTCCAAAGGGTCATACGATTCTGGTAAGCGGTGGACCCGGAAGTGGAAAAACAACATTCGCAATACAGTTCCTATACATAGGCGCGACCCAACACAATGAATCAGGTGTCTACGTTACCCTGGATGAGGAACCAGGTGACATAAGGAAAAACATGTTGAATTATGGATGGGACTTGAAGAGGCTGGAAGATGAGAAGAAACTTGTGTTCATCAACGTTTCGCCAGTTCGTGTAGCGCCTTCCGAAACTGGCTTAATCCAGATCGGAATGAAAGAGTTCAGGCTGATCAAATTGCTTGAGGCGATCAAGCGGGGCGTCAAGGAGGTGAATGCGAAGAGGGTGGTTGTCGATCCGATAACCATTTTCACGCTTCAATATCCGAACGAGGTTGAGCGCATATATGCGATGAGGGATTTGCTTAGAGACTTGAGACAAAATGGTTGTACTAATCTGATGATTTCGGAGTTAAGAGGAACCGGATGGGAGCGGGAGCATCAGTTCGAGGAATATCTCACTCAAGGGGTTATTCTGCTTCGCACCTTTCTTAAAGGCAGCAGGATGGTTCGGGTCTTCCAAGCGGAAAAGATGCGCGGATTGGCTATAGACAACCAGCCCAGACCATACGAGATAACTGCAAAAGGTATAGAAGTATATCCTAGTGCAACAGTCTACAAATAAGATTGAGGCTTGTTGGGCCCTTGCAAATAAGCTAAATAGACCTAATAATCAACCTAATAAGGGAAACGATCTTGGTTTCGCTTCATCAGCTACAAGAAGTACCCTCCAAAAGCATGATTTTGTTGGCTGGTCCACCAGGCGCTGGTAAATCAGAGTTCTGCGAGAAGGCCATTCTCCAAAACCTTGCTATTTATCGACATATTATCTATTTAATGACCGAATGTGACCCATCTAAGGTGGAGGAATCATTAAAAGAGAGGGGATTAGGAGAAATCGAGCAGGGCTTACTAAATTTCGTTGATGCATACAGTGAGACGGTTGGGCTGTTGGTTATGGATCGATCTGACACCGTTACTGCAGACTGTGCTAGTTTGTCCAGTATCGGTATCGCGATCTCGAAACTTCAGGAGCGAATAGGTAAGAAAGACATTTTATTGGTCTTCGACTCCTTGACTTCGCCCTATCTTTTAAACGGTCCAGAGGTTGTGCGATTCATGAGACTGACCCTTTCAAGATTTGCTGGTGAAGGAAATAGTGTTCTTGTATGTTTTGACGAGGGCTGTAGCAAAGAAGAGGATCTTGTGGCTATGATGAGTCTTTCTGAGGGCGTGATAAAACTGGAGAAAAAGGGTAGCAGGAGAATGCTTAATGTTGTGAAGCATCCGAAAGTGGAGCCTACAAGAATTGAGGTTCCTAGGGATAAAATTCCAGAGAAGTTATGGGATATGGGGATGTGGCGTCAAGAGGTTATGACAATTGCTCTCCGGAGCATGAAGGGCGAATCTTGGGTGCAATTTAGAACAGAGGTTGGGAGCTTCGTAAACTTGTTCTGGCCGAACTTTGTCCGCTGGAGCAACATACTTTGGGATCCCAAAAGGTTCCCAAAGATGATGTACGAGTTGACCAAATACTCTGAGGACCCAAGCAATTATGACTTTAACATGGTTTCCATTTTTCCTTGGCATAAAAGACTTCTCATCAAATTGTTTATGCCAAAAAGCTTCAGCAAAGTAAAGGATATGAAGAAAATACTTGAAAGTTCTTTCAAGTCTCAACATTCCCTCTTGAGAATTGCAACTGTTGAGTATCGTGATGATATTTCCAAAACGGACGAACACTATCTTAGGTTTTATGAAGGTTACGAATGTTGGGGACTTGAGAATGTCGATGCTTCACTTGGGATTATGAAACCTGCAATGATGGCAGGCAGTTTCAAAGGAATGGAAGAGCTTCTGGGAGGACCCGAGAGAGACTGGAATGCCATTGAGACAAAATGTATAGGCCTCGGTGATCCATACTGCGAAGTCAAATTTGTGCCTGGAGAAATCGAAGATTTGAAGGATTCTCTGGAAAAAGATAGCTTAGTGATTGAAAGGGTAAATGATCGCCTTATGGACCACCTGATGGAATTTCTTCTCCAGGATAAACCTCTTATGAAGAGACCCACCTGGGGCAGTGATGTCCATATCCACGAGCTGCAGCATGTGACAGCCTCCCCTAATGTTGATGCGAGGTTAAGAATGGTTTTTAGGATGGGGGGAGCAAGAGCGGGAAAGATGTTAGGTGAAGCATTGTTGGAAGCAGCGTTAAGTGAGCAGGAGGTTGTAAGGCGCATGATCACCCTTTTAAATCAGTGTAAGGTTGGCAAGATCACGTTGGCTGATACGATAAGAATGAAAGAGAACTGTGAAAGATTCGGAATGAAAACCGGAGAACCCTCATGCTATTTTACAACAGGGTTCTTCAACGGATTCTTTTCAGCAGTCAAGAATCAACATGTCAAAGAGACCAAGTGCATAGCCATGGGAGATCCCTACTGTGAATGGGAGTTCAGATAAGTGAATCTGATGGTGAAACATTCAAAATAGGCGTTGAGGAAAGTTGGATATGGATGAGATAATCGTTGCTGGTGAACCTTGCCTTGTTATTCGTAGCCCTCTGATCCCGAGAACGTTACTATGCAACTCGCTGCTCCAGCCTCTACTGTCCCGGCTAAAAAGCGCAGAGGAGTTCGTGGCATTTGTGTCAGAACCATGTGTTGCTCCCCAAGGTTTAGATGTGGTGCTAGTTACGGCTTTTTGGCCTAGATGCGTCTTCAACCAAGCTTCTGAAGAGGTTATGGGTAAGCCGTTGCAGACTATCAAACCTCAACACCTCATGCTGGTCGAAAGGGAACTCTACATGAAGCTGACCAAGAAGACTTGTCTCTTCGGAGACTTCATAGACTCCCTGCTTCTACATAACGAGGACAAAAGAAAGGTTAGCGAGCTTCTAAGCAAGGTTCGCAGTTGGATAAGGGACAACAAATCGTACGGCCTGTTCTTCCTGACTGAGGTAAGGGGAATGGAAGATTTTATCGATCAGACTGCAGGCATCTTCGAGATCGTTGTCAAAGCAGAAGTCGAAACAGAGCAGGATGAGCCATTACTACGTTTCACCATAATGAAACACCCTAACATTGACAAGATAGACAAGAGAATTGAAATTATATTTGAAGAGGGGCGACCAAAACCTAGGAGGACCTAGAGGGGAAGTTTATGTCTCTAGCTCAATTGCAGGAAGTACCGCCAAGGAACATGATCCTGTTGGTTGGCCCCCATGGATCGGGAAAATCAACCTTTTGCCATCAAACAGTTCTCAGCAACATTGAGATGATGCC
>Ga0315555_1002373_pt1 | contig 13248 bp, 9 predicted proteins | sample SalMarSW160380MG_FD_202113 | JGI IMG/M metagenome (GOLD analysis project Ga0315555, IMG submission 202113) | Salt marsh sediment microbial communities from the Plum Island Ecosystem LTER, Massachusetts, United States - Salt Marsh Sediment SW1603-80 ...
GGGCTATCAGGAGACCGGCGGGCACGGTGGTGGCGGCCTGGGAGCGGATGCCTTCCACGGCACCGGTGAAGGAGAATCCCGCGTCCGGCAGGGCCGAGATCTGGGCCAGCCCCGAGCACAGCACCGCAGCTCCCAGCAGCATGGCAACACTCACCGTGCGCACGCTCGGCGCCCGGCCGAAGAACCGGTCCAGGACGATGGAGGTCATCTCCTAGAGGCCCGCCACTGCGTCCATCTCGTCCTCGGTGAGGCGCCACTCGGCGGCGACGACGTTGGTCGCCACCTGCTCCGCGGTGCTGGCGCTGGCGATGACCGGGCCGACGATTGGCTGGCTGAGCAACCAGCCGAAGGCCAGGTCCAGCAGATGCCGTCCTCTCTCGGCGGCGAAGGCCTCCATGCGGCCGATTCGATCGTAGTTGGGCGGGGTCATGATCTCGGCTGCCCGCTGGCTCTCCACGAGCCGCCCGGCGCCCCTGCCGCCCGGTCGGTACTTGCCGGTCAGGAAGCCCGATTCGAGGGGGAAGTAGGGGATGATCCCGACCCCGAAGGCCTCGCAGGCGGGGATCACCTCGGCCTGGATATCCCTGGTCAGGAGGCTGTAGTGCATCTGAGCCGAAACCGGCCGCGCCAGGTCGCGAGCCCTGGCCGTCCAGTCGGCGTCCACGGTTTGCCAGGCGGCGTAGTTGCTGTGGCCCACGTACCGGACCTTGCCGGCTTTGACAAGGTCCTCCAGGGCTCGAAGAGTCTCCTCGATCGGCGTGGCGGGATCAGGCACGTGCAGCTGGTAGAGGTCGATCCAGTCGGTCTGCAGGCGGCGCAGGCTCGCTTCCGCGGCTCGCTCGATCCAGCGCCGGGAGGCGCCACTCTCGCCAGGAGAATCGCTCATCGGGCTGCCGAACTTGGTGGCCAGGATGACCTCCTTGCGGCGCGTCCCAAGGAGTCGACCGAGCTGGCTCTCGGAAGCCCCCGCTCCAGCCCCGGAGCTGCGGCCGTAGACGTCGGCCGTGTCGATGAAGGTGACGCCCAGCTCCAGGGCCTTTCCGAGGACCGACCCCGCCGCGGCATCGTCCAGCCGTCCGCCGAAGTTGTTCGTGCCGAGGCCCACCGCCGGGACCAGGGGGCCCGAGCTTCCGAGGCGCCGGGATTCCATCGCTACCTCCGTGTTCCTCGTAAGGCTAGCGTCGCCAGGCCCGGGACGCTGCCGTTGGCGGCACGGCTGGCGCAGTGTCATCCACGCTCCCGGGCGTCTCGATCCAACGCGACCTCGCACGACCCGTAGAATGTCCGCCAACCAGATGCCGGCCTCCCAGGCGCGGATCGGCCGGCAGGGCCGACACAGAGCGCGGAGAGGACGGAGTGAAGATGGCAACGAAGATCGAGGGAGCCAGTCCGGGCGAGACGGCGGGGCCCGGGCTGAGCCAGCCGCTGGCGGGCCTGACTTTCGATGATGTTCTGCTGATCCCCCAGTACTCGGAGATTCTGCCCGGGGACGCGAGCGTGGCCAGCCGCTTCTCCCAGCACATTGCCCTCAACACCCCGGTCGTGAGTGCCGCCATGGACACGGTGACCGAGGATCGGATGGCGATCGCCATAGCCGTGGAGGGCGGCATCGGCGTGGTCCACCGCAACCAGGCCCCGGAGCGTCAGGCGGAGCAGGTGGCAGCCGTCAAGGCGGCCGCGGTTCCATCCGACGCGCCTCTGGCGAACGTCGACGCCAGGGGAAGGCTGCATGTGGCCGCGGCGGTGGGCGTCGGCCCCGACTCCGTAGCCCGGGCCGAGCTGCTGGTCAAGGCCGGCGTGGACGCTCTCCTCGTGGACACGGCCCACGGCCACACCCGCAACGTGATTGAGGCGCTGCGGCGCTACCGCTCCTCCTATGGCGACGCGATCGACCTCGTGGCCGGCAACGTTGCCACGGCCGAGGGAACGGCCGCTCTCATCGAGGCCGGCGCGGACGGAGTCAAGGTCGGGATCGGTCCGGGCAGCATCTGCACGACGCGGATCGTGGCCGGAGTGGGCGTCCCTCAGCTGACCGCTATCATGCAATGCGCTTCTGCCGCCGGTCCGGCCGGCGTGCCGATCATCGCCGACGGCGGCATTCGCTACTCGGGAGACATCGTCAAGGCGCTGGCAACGGGGGCCGACTCGGTCATGCTGGGCCGCCTGCTGGCGGTGGCGGAGGAGAGCCCCGGCGAGTCCGAGAGGGTCGAAGGCCGCGTGGTCAAGGAGTATCGCGGCATGGGCTCGCTGGGCGCCATGTCGGCCGGCAGCGACCGCTACCCGCAGATCGATCGCCGCAAGCTCGTTCCCGAAGGGGTCGAAGCGCGCCTCTCTGTCGAAGGCCCTCTGTCGGACATCCTCTACCAGCTCATGGGCGGCACCCGGGCCGGCATGACCTACTGCGGCGCCGGTTCCATCGCCGAGCTGCGCGCCAGAGCCCGCTTCGTCCAGGTCACCCATTCGGGCCAGATCGAGAGCCACCCTCACGACATCGTGATGGCCCGCTCCGCGCCCAACTACAAGTAGCCGCTCCTGGGCCTTGTGCGCCCTCGGCGCGTCTTCAGTCGACGTGCTTGAGCATCGGCCACAGGACCGACCACGGCGTGCCCATATTCGAGCAAACGACGATGTCGCTACCTTGCTCCAGGCTGGGCAGGTCGTAGCCGTTGTCGATGGTGGCCATGATCCGGCAGTCGCTCAACATGGAGGAGGCGTAGCTGAGGGACCAGGCGACGAAGATGACCGTAGTCGTGTCGTCGCTGGGCCGGCCCCAGTACCAGACGGAGTTCTGGCCGGAGTAGACCGGCGGCAGGTCGTGACCGAACAGCTCCAGCGCTCCGTAGACGCCGTAGTTCGAGGCGATGATGGCGCTGTGGCTTCGCTGGGAATCCGAAAGCCGGTCGACGACGCCCTCCACCTGGCGGGCCATCTCCGGCCAGCCAAGCTGCGAGACGCTCTCGGGGTAGAGCTCGGGCACGATCGTTGTGTGCAGCTGCCGCGGGGGAATCAGCGGCAGGGCCACCAGGGCCACGACGAGCGCGGACGCGGCCGCGACCGGCCCGAATCGCAGCCACCGGCCGGCCGGCGAGAACCTGGCCATGCGCCGTTCGAGGCCTACCGAGCCAGCCGCGATGAGCACCGGAACGAAGCCGGCGGAGTAGTAGGACTTGCCGCTGGTGAGGAACATCAGCACCAGGTTGAGCAGGAAGGCCGCGCCGATGGGCCTCCAGCTGCGGGCCTCTGGAGCCCGGAGCAGCCAGATCAGGCCGGCTACGGGGACCGGCCACAGCAGCGGGCCGGACAGGAGGCCGAGGTCGACGATCTGCGTCAGTCGCTCGGCCACACCCGAACGCTGCTCGGCCAGGTGCTGGGCCATGGCGATCTGGGGGAACCCGTGCTCGGCCTGCCAGATCAGGTTTGGCGCCCAGATCGCCAGGCTAACGGCGATCGCCAGCCACAGTCCGGGTGACCTCAGGATCTCCCAGCGGCGGTAGACGATCACTGCGCCGGCCAGGCCGGCGGCCAGGAACACCGGCAGTGTTTTGTTCTCGAGGGCGATGCCCATCACCAGTCCCAGCGCCAGCCAGGCGCGCCAACGACGCTCGGAGGAGGGGGCAGCCATCAGCTCGATCAGGATCCACAGGGCGAGAGTCCAGGCGAAGGTGTCGAAGGTGGCGGTCGCGTCGAGGTGGCAGAGGCCCAGCCAGAACGAGCCCCCGAGCACCGCGGCGGCCAGGACCTGGCCTGTCGCGCCGGCTCCGAAGCGTCTGGCCATCGAGGCGCAGACGAGGATTCCCAGCCCTCCCACGAGCGCAGGCAGGATCCTCACCGCCAGGGGGCTGGTGCCGAGGAGCTGCGTCGCGGCGGCAGAGAGCAAAGGGGTCAGCGGAGGCTGGTCGACGTAGCCGAAGTCGGGGTGGCGGCCGGCCAGGATGAAGTACATCTCGTCGCGGTGGAAGCCGTAGGAGCCCGCCAGCGCCAGCAGGACCAGGGGGACGGCCGAGGCCACCAGCCAGACGCCAACCGGCAGGCCTGCGAGGCGACGCGGCGAGACCTGGACGAGGTCCCTGACGAGCATGAGATTCTCCGGATGAGCAGCCGGCGGCGGCGACAAGTTCGGCCATTCTAGTCGGACGGTCACGCCGGGGCGCATAGAATCGAGTTGTGACCCCGGAGCTCGAAGCGACCCTGGAACGCCTCCCCGACAAGCCCGGCGTGTACCTGATGAAGGACGCGCGGGGGACGGTGCTCTATGTCGGCAAGGCCCAGAGCCTGCGTAGCCGCGTCCGGAGCTACTGGCAGAAGCAGGCCATCGGGCCGGAAGGCCAGCTCATCCGGAGCGTCATCGACCGCATCGCCGACATCGACTACACGCTCACCGACTCGGTCAGCGAGGCGCTGCTGCTCGAGATCAACCTGGTCAAGCGCTATCGGCCCCGCTACAACGTCCGGCTCAAGGACGACAAGAGCTACCCCTTCATCAAGATCACCCTGGCCGAGGAGTTCCCGCGCATCGAGCGAACGCGCAAGCTGCCGGCCGACGGCAGCCGCTACTTCGGGCCCTACGCCTCCGCCACGAGCGTGGACGAGGCGATGAACCTGATCCGGCGCCTCTTCCCGTTCCGGACCTGCACCCTGGACATCCGCGAGGGCCGCAAGGCGATCGAACGGCCCTGCCTGCTGTACCACATCAAGCGCTGCCAGGCGCCGTGCGTGGGCTACGTGGGCAAGGCGGAGTACCGGGCTCAGATCGAGCAGATCGAGCGGTTCCTGGAGGGGCGCTACGAGACCGTCGCCCGCGACCTGACGCGGGAGATGCGGCAAGCCTCAGAGGCGACCGAGTACGAGCGGGCGGCGGCGCTGCGCGACAAGATCCGGGCCATCGAGCGGACGATGGAGTCCCAGAAGATGGCGGCTCATTCGGCGACGGAGGAGGACGTGCTGGGGCTGGCCCGCCAGGACTCCCAGGCCGCCGTGCAGCTCTTCGCGGTTCGGGGCGGCAAGATGGTGGGGCGGGACGTCTTCCTGCTCGACGCGCCTCGCGAGAGCGACGACGCCAGCGTTCTGGCGGGCTTCGTGCAGCAGTACTACAGCCGGGCCGCCAGCATCCCCCCGACGGTGCTCGTGCCCGCGCTCCCCGAAGACGAGGCGGACCTGGAGCCCTACCTCTCCGGCCGGCGGGGAGCGGCCGTCCACCTCCGCGTCCCCCTGCGGGGCGAGAGGCGGGAGTTGCTGGATCTGGCCACGCGCAACGCCGCCGAGACGCTGGCCCGAGAGCACGCCCGCTGGCTGGCCGACCAGGGCAAGACCCTGGCCGCGCTGGAGGAGCTCTCGGAGGCCCTGGGCCTGGGCGGCCTGCCGACCAGGATCGAGTGCTACGACATCAGCACCACCGGCGGGGCCCAATCTGTCGGCAGCATGGTCGTCTTCGAGGAAGGCCGGCCGCGGACCGGCGAGTACCGCCGCTTCCGCATCAAGACCGTCTCCGGTTCGAATGACTACGCCAGCCACCAGGAGGTCCTGCGGCGGCGCTTCGTTCGGGCCAAGTCAGGCGAGGAGGGGAGCGAAGAGGAGCTGCGCTGGCGTCTGCCGGACCTGGTTGTCATCGACGGCGGCAAGGGCCAGCTCTCGGCCGCCAGGGAGGCCCTTGACGGGCTCGGCTACGAGGACCTGTCGGTCGTGGGCCTGGCCAAGGAGCGCGAGGAGATCTTCCTGACCGGCCGCGACGAGCCGGTGCTGCTACCGCCCACGTCGCCGGCGCTGTACCTGATGCAACGTCTGCGCGACGAGGCCCACCGTTTCGCGATCACCTACCACCGCTCGCTGCGGGCCAAAGCCGCGACGCGGTCGGCCTTCGACGACCTCCCGGGTGTGGGGCCGAAGCGCCGGGCGGCGCTGCTGCGGGTCTTCGGCTCAGCCAGGCGCGTCCGGGAAGCTCCGTTGGAGCAGATCGCCGCCGTGCCGGGGATCGGCAAGGCCCTGGCGGCCAGGATCAAGGCCGGCCTGGAGGGGTAGGGCCGGGGCCCTCCGACCGCTCAGTGGCGCGGCCGCACGCCGTCGCCCGCAACCCTGCTATCATCCCGCCTCGTGCGAAGACTTCTGCCGTTCCTGATCCTGATCCTGGGCGCGCTCGCCATCTACATCGATATGCCGGGCTCCCGGTTCATGATCGTGAGCCAGCCCGACGACGGCTTCACCCAGCCCCTCGAGACGAAGCTGGGCCTGGACCTGAAGGGCGGCCTTCAGATCAAGTACAAGGCCGTCTACGGCCCGGGCAACGCCCCGTCGTCGTCCCAGATGGAAGTCATCCGGACGATCATGGAGAGCCGCATCAACACCACCGGTGCGGGCGAGATCGTCGTCCAGACCGTCGGGTCGGACCAGATCCTGGTCGAGGTTCCGGACGTCAAGGATCCGGACGCGGTCCGCAAGCTGGTGGCACAGACCGGTACGCTGGAGTTCATCCTCCTGCCGCCCGAGCAGTACGGGCACATGGACCTGAACACGTACCAGGCCGTGCCGGGCACGAAGCCGGTGCCCTTGAAGGGCGAGAAGATCGACCCGACGCTGCCGGCCCAGTTCACCGGCGCCCAGCTGGATGCCGGCAAAGTCCAGACTGTGTACGACCAGACGGACGGCTGGACCGTCCAGTTCGGCTTCCAGGAGCCCGCCAAGTCGGAGTTCGCCACCTGGACCGGCGATCACCGCAGCGACTACTTCGCCATCGTGTTGGACGGCAAGGTGGTCTCTGCTCCGTTCCTCAAGACGGCCATCACCACCGACACGGGCGTCATCAGCGGCGGCTTCCAGTCGCGCGCCGAGGCGGATGAGCTGACCACCGTGCTCCGCTACGGCGCCCTGCCGTACCCGGTGGAAGAACTGGACGTGAGGGAGATCCCGGCCACGCTGGGCCAGAGCTTCCTCAACCAGACTCTCTTCGCGGGGGCCGTGGGCATCCTGCTGGTGATGCTCTTCATGCTGATCTACTACCGGCTGCCGGGCGTCGTGGCCGACCTGGCCCTGGTCTACTACGGGCTGGTCGTCCTGGCCATCTTCCGCATCATTCCCGTGACCCTGACCCTGGCCGGGATCGCCGGCTTCGTCCTATCGGTAGGCATGGCGGTGGACGCCAACATCCTCATCTTCGAGCGTACCAAGGAAGAGCTGCGGGCCGGCAAGACGCTGATCGCCGCTACCGAGGCGGGCTTCAACAGGGCCTGGAACTCGATCTTCGACTCGAACGTGTCGAGCATGATCACGGCCGCGATCCTGTACTTCTTCGGGTCACCCACTGTGCGCGGCTTCGCCCTGGTCCTGATGATCGGCGTAGCCATGTCCATGTTCAGCGCCATTACCGTCTCCCGCACCATGCTGCGCGGCATCGTGCAGCAGCGCTTCGCCGAGAGAGCCTGGCTGTTCGGGGTAAGCAACGAGGAGTTCCAGGCTCGGGCCCTGCAAGGTCGCTACCGCAGGGAGGGCCGCCGCCATGTTTGACATCATCGGCAAGCGGCTGTGGTTCTTCCTCTTCTCCGGCTTGATCCTCGTGCCGGGGTTGATCTTCATCGTCCTTACGCCCCTCAGCAACGGCAAGCAGGGCCTCCAGTTCTCTGTCGACTACACCGGCGGCACGGTCTGGGAGATCAAGTTCGTCAACCCCGACGCGGATGGGGCGGACGTGGCGCGGGTGCTCACCGAATACGGCATCGTCGAGCCCGAGATCAGCAAGGACACGGCCGGGTACTTCAAGATCCGGATGAAGGAAACCAACCTCATGCCGCCTCCGACGCTGCCGCCGACGGCCGGGCCGTCCTCCAGCGCAAGCCCGGAGGCGTCCTCCAGCGCAAACCCGGAGGCGTCGGCGAGCGCTGCCGCTTCGGCCTCGCCGAGCGCCGAGGCCACGCCCGCGCCAACGCCCCTGCCGTCCGGTTGCGTTCGCCGCATACCTGACGTGGGCAAGCTGGCCGACATCGCAGTCGCCCTTCAGGCCGATCCCAACCTGGGACCGATCGAATGCACCCGGGAGCAGACGACCGTTGGCCCGGTGGTCAGCGGCGAGATGATCCAGCAGACGATCTTGCTGATCTTCGCCGGCTCGATCGGCATCCTGATCTGGATCGGCATCCGCTTCCGCAGCATCAAGTTCGGCGCCACGGCCCTGGCGGCGCTGATCCACGACGTGATCGTTGTCGTCGGCATCTTCGCCATCCTGGGCACGCTCTTCCGGGTCCAGATCGACTCGCTGTTCGTGACGGCGATGCTGACCGTCATCGGCTTCAGCGTGCACGACACGATCGTCGTCTTCGACCGCATCCGGGAGAACAAGACGCGCCATGCCGGCGAGCCGTTCGACCAGATCGTCAACCACTCGATCCTGCAGACGTTCGGGCGGTCGATCAACACCAGCTTCACCGTGGTGCTGACCCTTACGGCGCTGCTGCTGTTCGCCGGCGCGTCAATCCAGTACTTCGTGCTGGCGCTGCTGATCGGTATCGTGTCGGGGACGTACTCGTCGATCTTCAACGCCAGCCCGCTGCTCGTGATCTGGCAGCTGTGGGAGGATCGGCGCCGAGCGCGGGAGCTGGCCCTGGCGCGCGCCTCGCGGCGACGCTAGCGGAAACGGCCTGCGGCGACGCCGCGGTTGATCCGCAGACACGCGGCCGATGAGCCGGCCGTGGCATGCTGAGGGCGTGATAGAGCCCCTGTATCGCTGGCTGCCTCCACGCACCGTGGACGTGGAGCCGGCCTGCCTGGCCCTGGGGGCCGAGGCGGGCATCTCGGAGCGGCTGGTGGGCCTGCTTGCGGCCCGGGGCGTGGACGACCCAGGAGAGGTGCGCAGCTTCCTGGCGCCAGCCACGGAGGCGCTGCACGACCCGCTTGCCCTGCCGGACGCCGAGGCCGCGCTGCGCCGGGTGGCGGAGGCTCGGCGGAGGGGCGAGCGCGTGCTCGTCTACGGCGACTTCGACGCCGACGGCCTGGCGGGCATGGCCATCCTGACGATCGCCCTGCGGCGGCTGGGCCTGGATGCTGCTCCATATGTGCCTGAACGCCTGGGCGATGGCCACGGCCTGTCGCGGCGCGCGATCGAGCTGGTGGCGGCCGAGGGCCGGACGCTGATCGTGACCGCCGATTGCGGCACCAGCAGCGCGGCCGAGATAGAGGAGGCGGCCGGCCGGGGGATCGAGGTTCTCGTAACGGACCACCATCATGCCTCCGCCTGGCCGTCCGCGGCGGTGGCGGTGGTCAACCCGCAGCGGTCCGACAGTCGCTATCCCGAGCGGCGCCTGACGGGGGCCGGAGTGGCCTGGAAAGTGGCCCAGGCTCTGCTGAGCGGCGAGGCAGAGGCCACGGCCGGAGTGGCCGCGGTGGACCTGACCGACCTGGCCATCATCGGCACCGTGGGCGACGTGGCCCCCATCCTCGGCGAGAACCGGGCCATTGCCCGGCTCGGGCTGGAGACCCTGCGCGCCGGGCAGCGTCCGGGCCTGGCCGCTCTGGTGCAACGGGCCGGTCTGGCCCCGGACCGCCTGGACCTCGATTCGATCGGCTTCAGCTTGGCCCCACGCCTCAATGCCGCCGGCCGTGTGGGGGAGGCGGCGAGGGCGGCCCGGCTGCTGCTCGCCCAGGACCGCGAGGAGGCCGCTCGCCTGGCGGACGAGATAGAGGCGGCCAACTCCGAGCGCCGCGATGTGGCGCGGGCGGCGCTGGCCGAGGCCCGCCAGGCGCTCGGTCTGAGTCAGCCTGCCGCGGGGGAGGAGGGCCCGGAGGCCGGCGGAGATGCGCCGGCTGCCCCGTCGCCGGCGAAGCTCCCCGCGGCCCTGCTGGTGCGGGGGGAGTGGCCGGTGGGCATCATCGGCCTGGTTGCCGGGCGCCTGACGGATGAGACGGGCCGTCCAACCGTCGTCGCCTCGCCTGCCACCGGCGAGGAGAGTCTGTTGCGTGGCTCCTGCCGCAGCCCCGAGGGCTGGAACCTGGCCGAGGCGCTGATCGCCTGTGACGACCTGCTGGTCCGTCATGGCGGGCATTCGGCAGCGGCCGGCTTCGACATCGAGGCCAGCCGGTGGCAGGAGTTCGAGGCGCGGTTCGCTGGGCTGGCGCAGGCCGCCCCGCAGCCCAAGGGGCGCCGCGACCTCGAGCTGGACCTCGTGCTGCCGGCCGGCGCGGTCGACTACGAGCTGGTCCGGGAGCTGGGCGCGCTCGCTCCCTTCGGGCCCGGCAACCCCGTGCCGACCCTGGGCCTGACCGGATTCCGGCTCGTTCGGGCAAAGAGCGCCGCCGGAGGGCATACTCAGCTGGTCCTGGGGCGTCAGCGCGACGTGCTCGACGCGATAGCGTTTCGCCGGCCGGAGCTGGCCAGGTTGCTCAAGGAAGGCGATCGCGTAGACGTTGTGGCGAGGGCATCGAGCCGTCGCTTCGGCGGGTACGAGTCCATTCAGCTGGAGGTGCTCGACGTGGCAGCCGAGGGATCCCAGCCCGCCCTGCGAGAGGTAGGAGCGCGGGCGTGAGAGCTCCCCGAACGAAGCCGCCGCTGGGGCCGGTGCTTGCCGCTGCAGGGCTGATTCTGGTCATCGTGGCCACGGTCCTGATCTACCGCACCTGGACGCCCGCCCTGGCCGGCGGGCCGACTGCCTCGCCGACCGCTCCGACCGCGACGGCCATCGCCAGCGGCCCGACGCCGTACGTGTCGCCCCTCGAGGTTCAGGCCAGGACGAGCGTTCCGGGCACTCTGGTCTATGTCAGGGACGACGGGCTGTGGGTCCAGTCGGGGACCGTGGCCAGGCGGATCACCGCGTCGCAGGACGGGTCTTCGGTCTCCGGGCCGACCTGGTCGCCCGACGGGGTCTGGATCTACTACATCGAGACCCGGATCGGTACCGGGCGCTGGTACAACCCCAACAACGGCAACGAGATCGTGGAGTACAAGCTGACCTACCCGGTGCTGTGTCGAATCCATCCCGACGGCACCGGCAGGGAGGAGATCCTGTCCGGCCTCATCCGGAGCGGGTCGCTGCGAACCTTTTACTGGATCAGGCAACCCTCCGTGTCGCCCGATGGCTTGACCCTGGTCGTCATCTCGGACGGGCCCACCTGGCCCGGCGGCTCCGACAACGTGCTCCACCTGGTCACACCCTCCACCCACAAGCTCGGGTCGGCGCTGATGGTGCCCGAGAAGTGGCCCTTCGGTCTGTCCGAGCCGGCCTACTCTCCCGATGGGGGTCTCATCGCCTACGTGATGGAGAACCGCAGCGGCAAGTACGGCGCGCCCAGCATCTGGGTCTACGACCTCAAGGCGAAGGCAGCTCGCCGGGTGGCAGCCGGCTATCGCGATCCGGCCTGGTCCCCCGACGGAAAGTACCTGGCCGCGGCGAGGGTGGATCATGACGATCTGGACGTCGTGGTGCTGGACGCGAGCAGCGGAGAGGAGATCAGCCGGGTGACCATGGACGGGGTTTCGTGGGGGCCGGTCTGGTCGCCGGCGGGCGACGCCCTCATCTACATGCGCTTGCGCGGCAGCGACGTGGACCTGCGGATGGTCCAGGTCGAAGGATCAGGTGAGTCGATGGCCTTCCGCCTGGAGGCCGATTTGACGGACTACAGCGGGCTGGACGGCGGCTCGCGGGCGGCCTGGTACATACCCGGAGCCGGGCCGTCCGAACCGTCCCCCCAGCCGTCTGCGACGGAGTGACCGGAAGACATGAGCACCTACCTTGAGCGGCTTGGCACCCGCACGAAGGCCACCGCGTCGGTCCTGTGCGCCGGCATCGACCCCATGCCGGATGCACTTCCGGCCGGGTTCTCCCGCGACCTGGTGGGGATAGAGCGCTTCTGCGAGATCCTGATCGAAGTCTGCGCCCCTCGCGTGGCCGCCGTGAAGCCGAACCTGGCGTTCTTCGAGGCCTTCGGGTCGGAGGGTATGGCTGCCCTGGAGCGGCTCCGAGCTCGCGTCCCGGCAGGTGTCCTGGTGGTGGGCGACGCCAAGAGAGGGGACGTCGGCACGACCGCGGCCCGTCAGGCGTCGGCCCTGTTCGACATGCTGGGCTGCGACGCCGTCACGGTGAACCCCTACGTGGGCGGGGAGGCTCTCGAGCCCCTGATCGGCAGGGCGGATCGCTTCGCCTACGTCCTGTGCCGGACTTCGAATCCGGGCGCGGCCGAGCTGCAGGGCCTCGAGGTGGCCGGCGGTGCCGAGGATGCGCCGTCGGAGCCGCTGTACGCCCGGGTCGCCCGACGTGCCTGCGGCTGGGGGCCAGGCGGGACGGTAGGGCTCGTCGTCGGCGCTACCGCTCCGCTCGAGCTGGAGCGCACACGAGGGATCGCGCCCCAGCTGGCCATGCTGGTGCCGGGCATCGGCGCTCAGGGCGGCGAGATCGAGTCGGTGATCCGCCATGGCCCGGCTACGCAGCCGCCTGCGGGGGCCCAGCCGGGGGGCGGGCTGCTGGTCAACGTCTCACGCGGCATAGCCGGCGCCGCGGCCGGCGCCGAAGGGGCCGCAGCGGCAGAGACGGCCCTGGCGGAGGCAGCGGCCGAGTGGGCGGCGCGTCTTCGGATCGGGCCCTGATCGCGGTCGGGGCGAGGCGCTATAGACTTCGCTCATGAGCAGCAGGCCCAAGCGGCCGGAACCCGCCCTTCCGTCGTCGCAGCATGAAGTCGACAGCCAGCAGGTGGTGATCCTGAGCGGGCTGTCCGGGGCCGGCAAGACGGCTGCGACGAAGCTCTTCGAGGATCTCGGCTATCGGTCCATGGACAACCTGCCGGGTGAACTGCTGCCGGCGCTGGCGGACTTGCTGTGGAGCGACCAGGGCCGGTTCGACAAGGTGGCGGTTGTGCTGGACGTGCGCTCGGGGGACGCGGCGGTGGCCCTGGGCGCCATGCGGGGCGCCCTCGAGGGTCGCGGCATCCGGCCCCGGCTGGTATTCCTCGAGGCTCGCGACGACGTCCTGATCCGGCGTTTCTCCGAGACGCGCCACCGCCACCCACTGGCCGGCCGGCGAGGCATATTGGAGTCGATCGCCGAGGAGCGCCGCGTACTCGAGCCGGTCAAGGCCGAGGCGGACATCGTGCTCGACACGTCGGATCTGTCGCTGCGCCAGCTCAAGGAGCGGCTCTTCTCCAACCTGAGCGAGACATCGCTCGACAGCCGGCTCGTGTACCAGGTCATCAGCTTCGGCTTCAAGTACGGCGTTCCGCTCGAGGCCGATCTGGTGTTCGACGTTCGCTTCATGGAGAACCCGTACTACGTCGACGAGCTGC
>Ga0315555_1002375_pt1 | contig 13244 bp, 6 predicted proteins | sample SalMarSW160380MG_FD_202113 | JGI IMG/M metagenome (GOLD analysis project Ga0315555, IMG submission 202113) | Salt marsh sediment microbial communities from the Plum Island Ecosystem LTER, Massachusetts, United States - Salt Marsh Sediment SW1603-80 ...
CCCGGTCCCATTTTCATAGTTCTGAAAGACTGGCCTGATTTTACAATGACAAAATCCGCCTGTTCCTCTTCCGGGGTCACTTTTAATATCTTTCCTTCACCCAGGGAGGCATACAGGTTTTCCGAAAGATCCACCGCCAGGCTGTAGGCATCGAAGGCACCGGTAATTCCACCGTATCCATCCTGCTGGGCGAATTCAACTTTATAAGGCTGAGATTCGCCAAACTGCATGGCCCCATCCACCTGTACCTTAATGATCAGCGAATCTCCCCCAATAACCGGTACAATACAGTGAATCTCAGTCGTTGTTACCGAAACAATTTCAGCCTTTTTCCCGCCGAAAAACACCCGCGTATGGGTATAATTATCACTGGGATCGAAATTAGTCCCAAAAATCGTAACCTCTGTAATGCCCGCATAAGCGCTGGCCGGTTCCACCCCGTTAACTGTGGGATTTGGTTTTACCGGGTAATTTGGATTCAGATCATACAAACTTTTCTGTGGTTCTTCGGCGCACTGTAACAGAAACAAACTCAGCATTAGGATACTTAAAATAACTAAAAAATGATGCTTTTTCATTATGTGACTCCCATTAACTTTCAAAGGTCAAAAGGTAAAATTCAACGAAAATCGTTGTACATTATCAAAAACACCAAAGGGTGTATAAGCATAATCAAATCCCAGACCAAATTTTTTAAAACCGAAACCGTAGGAAATATTTTCTTCATCCCGGCTGGAAACATAACCAAGCCTTAGAAAAAATGTACTCTGAAAACCATATTCCAGACCAAGCCGTGCAAATTCCGGATACGACCTGGGATGGGCGGCATCCACCGAGAATAAAACCCGGTGAACCTCAGAAAATTGAGGCATAAAATCCAGCACATTCATGGATACCCCGATATTAAAAGTCAGGGGTAGCTGAAACCCTTCCCTGGCATAACGGACTTCTTTGGAAAAATTCCGCACGGACATGCCGAATACCAGACTTTTAAAGCCTGTTTTGTAGGTGGTTCCAAGATCGAAAGCGAAAACGGACACTTCATTTTCGATGGCATTCTGATAATCCGGTGCAGGTTCAAGAGAAACAATGGCCGCACCCAGGTACTGGTCTACTAGTTTCATCTGACCGCCCACTGAAAATTTGTCGGAAAGGCGCCTGGCGTAGCCCAGGCCAATTGAATAAGAGAAGGGTTGAATCAGGCCTGTTTCGATGAATCCCTGATCATTTCCGGCGATAATTGTACCTTCAATATCGCCATAATCCACGAACAAAAAACTAAATGCGAAAATTCCATAGCGCCCGTTAGAGGGCTGGAAAGCACCGGTGACTGAATAGTTATTGATGTCTGCAATCCAGGAATTCTGATTAGCCATCAGGTCAAACCTGATATTCATATCCGCCAGAATCGCCGGATTGGACCACAGGGCTGCCGAATAGGCAGGCATGGTGGTCATGGCACCGGCCAGGGCGGCTGAACGGGCGTCCTGAATTACACTCAGGAATTGAAAACCGGTCTGTGCAAGTTTTTTGTCGGCCCGGACATTTGAGAACATAACCAGGCAAACCAGCAGTAACGTTAATATTTTTGTCGTTTTGTGATTCATCATTTAGTGCTCCGATATGGCATTTTATTCATTCTTTAAATCAACGTATTATGATAAATTTTTTATTGATGGACTCACCATTCGGTTTCTCGATATGGGCAATATAAACGCCACTCACCACCGTCTGACGGGAGGAGGTTATCGAGTACCAGGCCTGATCTCCACTGCCGTCAGTATGTTCGATTGTATCCACCAGATCTCCGCGTTCGGTATATATTTTTATAGTACACCTTCCCGGAATATTATAGAACATTATCTTATTGGTTTCATTCAGAAACAAGAGTCGCTGCAGATCGGCATTTAAATAATAGGGATTAGGCACAATACGAATGTCCTTGAGAACATCCCCTCCCGGTCTGCGAAGATATGCCGGTTCGTTGGTGCGGGTATAGAACCGGCTGCTGTGCAGACTGCCATGGGGATTGGCATTTGTATTATTAGTTGAGCCATTACTGAATGCTTCAATGTAATAATAATAGGAGATGCCACGGATAGCTTTCACATCATCATAATTGTGCACAACTGCGGCATTATTGGTGCCCGTACCACAGGCAAATATTTCCTTAAATACCGTGTCCGGCTTTCCCTCGGCCCGATAAATTCGGTAACCCCCAAAACCCGGCACACCTTCTGAGGGACTGGGACTCCAATTTAAGGCGATTTTATCACCTCCCGAGAGAACTTCAAACAGAGTGGGAGGCTGTGGCGGCTGTGGGATCTGAAAATTCATGTCATAATTACGCTTGGCCCGGCTGAAGGTCAGCAGGATGGAATCTCTCCCGGTATAGACCCAGGTATCTTTATAAACATCCTTATCGGGGGTGGTTGATCCGCCCGGAAGAACAAACGGACCCTTGTCATTGGGATCCTGGTAGGCCTTCTTCCACCTCTGGCCGATTTCTTCACACATGGGGCGGCTTAATCCGGAAACCCCTTCAGCCTCAACGATTACAATACTATCGCCTTCCTGCAGGTCAAAGGGACCATAGTTGATCCAGAGATTGGTCCCACCGCCATCGTTGTGTACCAGGTAGGGGTCTTTTTTCTGATCCTTATAAGTTTCCCAGAACCGGTCATTGCCGCCTAAACCGGTGAAGGGGATACCGCTGAGCATGGAATACTGCTGGATCATTTTGGGCAGCTCCGCCCGGGAAACCGTATTCATTCCGGGATAGGTGTCTCCGGCGTGCCAGCCCAGGGTAGTGGGCTGATTGGGATCATCCGAATGATCGGTTGCACTTATATCCACGTGTAAAACGGCCACTCCGGCATGCTGGGGTGCCGCCAGACGGCCATCCCGCGAAAGGTAAGGCCCGCCGATATTATCAAATGCATTTATTTCCGACTGCCCGGCCCAGACAAATCCACAGCGAATCCATTGCACGATGGGATTATCCAGGGTTATTTCTTCATTGGCATGCTGCGGATAATCTTCACCCCGTTTGGTAACCCAGGTGTGTTTGCCCCAGGACTGGCCGTCTCCGATGGCAAAGGAGCCTTCACGACTGACGCTGTAACGGATACCCCAGCCGATCCTGACACCCAGAAGCGGCCCATGACGTTCGATTTCCGGATCGTAATCCGTATTACCGGTATTGGTGAAGGTGAAAATCTTAATGTGGTAATTATCATGATACTGCTGGCTGAAAGCATATACCGTCCGGTTCATGGTCAGTCCCATGGAGGTATTGATAATATTGGTCATGATGCGGTCCGGTATCTGATCGGGATTAATCTCATCCACATCATCAATATAAGGGAGGGTTAAATTACTTCCATCTACAATGACTGTAGGTGCTTCAAATTTTGCAGTCTGTTTTAATTCAACCGGAAAAACAGATTCACCCACAAAGTCAGCAGACAGATAAATCCCATAGGCATCCCAGTACAATCCATCCTGGTCGACAAAATCTTTACAGCCCAACCAGGATCTTTTAATAACGGCGTTGTCCTGATAAAGATAATCCGCCGGCCAGATGAGGCCTTCATAGTAAGAATTATTCCAGGCCCGTTCCGATCCATAAGCCGAATAGTGGTTCTGAAGTGATCCCACCCGACGGATGTAACGCGCATCAGTACTTTGTATCTGCGCATTCAGAATATGATAAAAGCAAATACTGGATACCACTGTGACTATCAGGATAACTTTTACAAGTTGATTCATAATTTTCATATCTGCATCCTTAAAAATTGATCTTAATTCCGAAGAAAATATCGCGGGGATTAAGATATGTGAGTGCTTCAATATTAGGCATATCAATATAGGATTTTTTATTGATCCTTTCCTTATTGCGTGCTGAAATTGCGGCATCGTTATTGGGGTTGGGTTCCAGCGGATCAAAAGCTACACCGGCCGGCCGCCGGTCACCAATGCGGTCGTTCCCTTTCTGATCACCGCTTTCCCAGGGCCGTCGCAGGGATTCCAGGTATGCATTACGATCATAGGTATCTGAAAATCCGGCAAAACTGAAAATCTTAGTGTTCAATAAATTCCAGATATCTGCATACAATTGCACTCCGAACCGGCTCATTCTGAAATCTTTGGTGATCCGTAAATCCACATTATAGGTATTGCGATATCTGAAATTATCCACAACTCCCGGTGTAGAGTTTGGATTAAATGTATAATATCCCCCTGCCTTCCAATAAGCCAGAATGTTGAGTCTCCAGTTTTGAAAGAGATATATTCCCAGGATTTGCGGTCCAAATTCTGTGGGTGTCTGAACCATAATATTGGCCCTGGCATATGGTTGTGGCCTGGGGCGGGATTGAACAGGATTTTGCCGCAGGTACTCGTTCATGGTATTAGGATCCTGATAATTTTCCAACAGACCAAAGTAGCCTGAAGTTTGCACATCATAGGTATAATTTATAAATCCACTGAGCCATCTGGCTGCCCGTTTTGTGAGTGTTACTTCAAAACCGCGAATGTCCGCATAATTGTTATTTTCGGATATATAGTACTGTACAGTTCCGTTAATATTGCGGTAATACACCCAACCCGGCTGATTGGTCACGTCTTTATAGTAACCCGCTACTTTCAGCAGAAACATATTCCACAGACTGTGCTCATATCCCACCTCGTAGGCAATGGTGCGTTCCATCTTCAGGTTCCGGTTCCCGAGATAGGTTACCAGTCCATTAGATTCCCGCTGCAGGCGGAAACGGTAGGAGGAGGCGGCTTCGGATAGGAAATGACCATAGTTGAAGTATAATTTGGAGTTGGCGGTGATGGGATGTGATATACCCAGACGCGGACTGAGATACCAGTCAGGTTTGGCATCCACGGAAGGAACCTGTTGTTCCAGACTATTCCCATATCCTGCCCGGTAATAGTTATCGTAGGTACTCAATTCATATACCGGTGCATTGGCATCTGAGTAGTCCAGCCGGAGACCCAGGTTGGCAATAAATCCCTCATACTCCAGTTTATCCTGGAGATAAGCACCCAGACGAAAAGGATAGATATTATAGATCATACTCCGGGTCCAGGTCCCCATGGAGGGACTCTCCGTGCTGGAGTTAATCCTGAAATCGTTGTAAACCAGGCGCAGGCCGGTTTTTACTTCGTTTTTCCCATTTAACTGGCTGGTTAGATTTAAATCCATGGTATAAGTGGAATTGCGGCTTTTATCACGACCCAGATTCATCCAGCCACCCAGACTCATGCCATCTATGGCACTACTGGAGTATCCCCAGTATCCATAGGGAGCTTCATCAACAAAATAACCGGGTACGGGCTGGTATATTCTGGAGGTATCCCGCAGGGTAGTTTGAAATGTATTATACTGGCTTCTTTTATACTGGAGGTCGACGGTATAAAATGTTTTCAGATTCAAGGCATGTGTGAATTTTATACCTAACATGGCGCGATAGATATCTGAAGGGCTGTAATAGCCAGGAATATACAGTATTTCCGGTGAGTTGGCCAGATCCGCCACGGCTGATACCTGCTGCAGAACATAGCCGGTAGGAGTGGTAAGCCAGTCATAGGGTGAAGCAGAACGGACTTCCCCGTAAAGCGAACTCACTATTAATTTCATGCTGGGAGAAATATCGGAGGAAATTTTGATTTGTGTCTGATTTTCCGAATAACTGTCCCGGGAAAGCGGAAAAACAAACATATTCTGCTGGCGATAATGGGTCGCGAAAAATCGTAAGTTTCCCAGATATTTGTTTACAAACGGAATTGGCCCTCCGAATGAAGCGTCCAGCAGATAGTCCGGTTTTCCGATGTCGCCGGCTCTTCTCCGCTGCCATTCAAACAATTGTCTGGCACCTGCCGGGGTTAAATCGTTATCAGGATTATTGTCCTGCAGAGTCCCTTGCGAAACCGCATTCCATCCTTCAAAATTCGGATACTGCTTTCGTGTATTTTCATCCCAGGCACCATTGTCTGTCCCGGTCCAACATACCGCCGGATCCATATAGGGACGATTAAAATAAGAATAGGGATCATACAGAGAGGGGCCAAAATGTTTTTGAGCTACCGGACTGTAATTGAAGGTAAACGAGCCGTTGTACATGGTTCGGTTGCCTTCCTTGGTCACTACACTTACCAGGCCCGAACGCATATCGCCATATTCGGCATTAAAACCTCCTGTCTGAATCTTAATCTCTTCCACTGCACTTAAACTCATGGCAGTATAGGGAATATTGGAGCGTTCATCATTGAGTGAGAATCCATCGATCAGGAAGACGGTCTGATTAGCACCACCGCCACGAACTTCTATTCCCTGGGTGCCCAGTTCAATTCCCGCCTGAAGCGTCAATACCGTTTCGAGTCGCTGTACGGGCAGGGTTGCTATTTCCTGTGCTTCAATATTCATCTGGCTGTTGGACACGTCTTTGACCACAATGGGGCGTTCCGCACTTACCACCACCGGTTCTGCCTGAAAAGACTGTTCCTGCATTTTAATGTTAATCTGGGAAGTCAGATCGATTTTTACCACCACATTATTAACAAGTGAGGGGGCATAACCTACATACTCCGATTTAAGGGTGTAACTTCCCGGTGGTACATTCAGGATTACATAGTAACCGTCCCGGTCTGTGGCGGAACCCAGGATTGTCCCTTCAAGAAACACATTGACTCCGATGAGAGGATCTCCGGTCTGTTCATCGGTAACCACACCCACCACTTTACCGGTGGTACTGCCAAATAGGGGTAAATTTCCCATAAAAAGAATTAAAATGACGATGGTAATAAATTTTTTCATAAGATCACCTTAATAAAAGAATAACACCAAACTATTGCATTAAAAATTAAATTCAAATGTAAACCGGTGCACTTCGTTAAATATGCCAAAATCGGTATAAGCATAATCCAGACCCAGGCCAAAACCCTTAAGAGACTGCTGAAAACCGGCACCCAGACTGATCCCCTGTTCATCGGTGGGAGTCGTATAACCCGCCCGCAATGAAAAGGTATTCAGGAATGTATATTCGAGGCCCATTTCCAGTTGTTCCACATAATCCCGGGGATGTACCGCATCGATTGAGACAGATACCTGGTGCAATTCGGGATTTATGGTAGAGAAATCCAGCACGTTCATAGATATTCCGATCTTAAAAGTGAGGGGAAGCTGGAAAGATTCTTCGATATAGGTGATTTCCTGGGCAAAGTTACGCACATCCATTCCAAAATTCAGGCTCTTGAAACCGGTATGATAAAGGATACCAAAATCGAAGGCAAATACATCGACATCAAAAGAGCGGGCGTCCGGATTTTCCCCACTGCCGAAGCGGACCACCCCGCCTCCCAGGCTCTGGAAAACATATTTCACCTGGCCGCCTACTGAAAACTTGTCTGAAAGCGCCTTGGCATAACCGAATCCCACGGTGTAAGCAATGGGATTAAATTCCCCCAGGTCCAAAAATCCCTGTTCATTATCTGCCAGAATGGTATTGTACATTTTTCCGTAATCGACGCTCATAAGACTGACACCGAAGACACCGTAACGACCCTGTCTGGGGCTGAAGGCAGCCGTTCCGAATACATAATCGATATCGCCGATCCACCTGACCTGGCCCAGGACCCAATCTGTGGTCATGTCCATACGGGCCATACCTGCAGGATTAAAAAATAATGCAGTAGACCGGCCTTCCAGTGACGTCATGGCTCCACTCAGAGCACTGGACCGGGCATCCAGAGGTACGGTAAGAAATTTAAGTCCGGTCTGGGCCAGTTTCCGGTATTCGGCGGAAAAGGTGCTTTGTGCCGAAACCATTAAAAGGAGGAGCACTATTAAACTCGTTTTTAAAATTGTTTTCATTGAACTACCCATTTTTTAATCGTTTTTAACGAATGACCGCAAACTTCATTACCTTGCTGTCGCCCTTCCTGAAAATTATTTTACCGGTGTTGGTGTCCCGGATGTCCTCCGTCACTTCGATGTGGGCGATATAGATTCCACTGACTACAACCTGATTGTAGGTGGTTGTGGCGTACCAGTAAGCATCTCCGCTTCCATCGTTATGTTCGATGGTTTTTACCAGTTCGCCGGTTTCCGTGTATATTTTAATCCGGCACTGCCCCGGGATATTAAAGAAAGCCAATTTATCAGACTCTCGACCACCACTGTACCGCAGGCGTCCGTCAGAGGAAGAAATAATATAGGGATTGGGAACAATCCGGATATCTGCCATATTATTGCCCTGGGGGCGTTTCAGAAATGCGGGATCATATGACTGTGTAAAAAAGCGACTGCTGTTCAGGCCATTCTGACCCACTGCAATAATATAATAATAATACGCCACTCCACGGACAGCCGTAAAATCATCATAACCGCGCTCCCCCGCCCCGGCATCGTAGATTTTTACCGGAAACTTCAGAGGATTATCATATTCACCACGCATGCGGTATATTTCAAATCCTTTCAGGTTTTCGGTATCATAGACGTCCCAGGTCAGGGAGATGCGGTCCCCACCACCTGCCACTTCGAAAACTTTGGGAGGTTTGGGAGGCCGTGGAATCTGATAATCCGCAATATAGTTATCAATGGCATTATAATAGGTTTTAAAGAGGGAATCCTTGCCGGTCATGATATATTGATTTTTGGTATAGGTGTTTATCGTTCCGGCTTTATATTGCTTACCATACTCAATGCATTTTTCAGTACTCAGGCCGTTTACAGCTTCAGCCATGACGATATGAATAGTGTCACCCGGACCGATGGTATAGGGTCCGAAACCGTTGCCGATAGAAAAACCACCGGGTCCACCGTTCTTGGGTCCTCCCAGGCTGATATTGGCGCCTTTGGTCTGATTGGCAAAATCCCCACTGGGAACCACCGCCCAGGCGTGACGGGGAGTAAAATGACCCATTTCCATCCAGGTATAACGCTTCTGCATTTCAGCCACATTATAGGGATCGCTGTTGGATCCGGTTTCCGGCAGGTCCGAACCATACCAGCCGGTGGTCCTTGGCTGCGCCGGATCGTCAACTTTTTCACCGGTTGACATATCGGCGTGTAAAGTGAGGACTCCCACGAATTGCGGTGCCCCCAATCGTCCAACGGTATCATAGTCTGCCACATATGGAGCGAAAGGCCTCCAGATGGGTCCGCCGATATTATCGTAACTGACCACTTTATCAGGAAAATAGCCATGCCAGACAAACTGGGTACGAATGGCTTTTCCGTTGTATTCTCTTTCCTCCGGAAGATCTCCATAAAGATCCGGATTTTCCGTACCGTCTCCGCGTGCATCTATCATGGTATTCATTCCCCATCCCGTCCCGTTGCCAATGATATAGCGGGTCTGTTGGGTGGGGGCGAGCCGATACTGCCAGAAAAGCCAGACATCTGTGAGAGTGTTATTGGGAAGTTCAATTTCTTCGTCATCATCCGCATTACCGGTATTGGTAAAAAAGTATTCTTGCACGATATAATTATCGTGCCCGGGAATACTGAATTGCATGATCCTGCGTTCCATGGTTAAACCCAGCAAAGTATTAGTTTTATTAATAAGCATCATGGAAGGAGCTATAGCGGGATTTACCTGGTCTACCTGAATGTTTTTTTCGAAGGATAGCACATTATCCACAAACACTTTGGGCAGATCGAAGCGGCTCACCATTTTAAATTCTGTGGGGAAAAATTCACCGAAACCTTGCGAACGGGGTCCAATGGTTACAACTTTATATTCATACAGATCACCACGCTCGTCGGTAAAGTTTTTGCATCCTATCCAGAAACCTTTGGCTGCCTGGTTATCCTGATAAGGCAGATTAGCCGGCCAGATCCAGCCATCCTGCTGATTGGCGGCAGAGGAGCGTCCCTCTTCCACTTCGCTGCCCATTTCCGAAAACCAGTTTTGAAGCGATCCTGCCGCCATCCACTGGTATTTCTGGGCCTGAAGGAGAAACGGCAGGGTTATGAAAAAAATAATCGCAAATAGTTTTAAAGCAAACAGGTCGTATCGTTTTGAGTTCATCATATTCCTCATTGCTGAGCTGAATAAATTTACCTATTCAAATAGTTTTATAATCACTTCCGCTTTGCCCCCGGGAAAGGTATCGCTGGTGTTATTTAACTGATAAATATTGTCCGGCTGAGCATTAGTGGGAATGGTTCCTTTGAACATGGTCAGTTTAAAGGGTTGCATTGAGAAAGGTGGCACCGGAGGCAGTATATTTACAACCACTTCCGCCCCGCGCAGATCAATATTCAGTGCGGCACCAGACGTATCTACCTGGATATTCTCACCCGGAAAGGCAAATGTGGGTATTAATTTTGCCGGATCGGTAGAACCATAAATATTCTGTGCATCCGCAGCTGATGCCTTGGTGAAATATCCCGTAGGGAAGGAGTCACCATTGACTATTACATAAGCCTCGTATCTCCAGCGGGGTAGTGCATCCGGCAATTCCAAACCGGCTGCCCTGGTGGTGTCGGTGAATCCGGTCATAAACCAGATACCTTGTATGGAATCGGTTCCGGGTGCTGTCAGAACCTGATACTGCCCCAGGGCCTGGCTGGCATCAAAATTGAGAAGATATTCCGTGCCGATGGAAAATGTACCACTGTTTGCTTTTAGTTTGGATGCTATTACCTGGTAAACGCTGGCCGAATCCAGTGTACTGTCTGCATTCTCAATCGAAATCACCAGGTTAACTGTTTTTTGAATGACTCCCAGTGGCACATTAAACAAACTCTGAGAGGGTGCACCCTGGTTATCAACCGTAAATCTTCCGATAAAATCAGTCTCTTGTGCCGTACTGGGGCCGTACTCCGACCACAGGGCGTAATCGGCATCAGATCCCAGGTTATCTAATCCGGTTATACTCAGGTCTATCTGTGTTAACTGATTCTGAGGAGCTAATACTTTCGTCTTTTTATCGCAACTGTTAAGACAAACCAGGATGAACAGAAAAACCAAAAAGATTGATATTTTTTTCATTGTAACCGCTTCCTTATGTTTATAGATCAATTGAAAATCTCACCCCCCAGAAAAAATTCCGGGGATTTAAGAATGTAAAGAAATCCAGATTAGGCATATCTATATATGCTTTGGAATCCAATACTTTATTGGTGCGACCGGAATCCTGGTAAAAGCTTTGTGATGTGGCATTCCACCAGTAAAATTGCTGATTTTTCGTATCGTAGTACATATAACGTTCGCTGCGGTCAGTATCGTCAGTACTTCCTATAACCACGATGGGTACGTACTGGGCTCCGGCACTCCGGTAGTCGCCGGGTCGGTCATCTCCCGGGATATTTACATATCCGAACTGGTCAAGGGCTTCAGTGGATGCCGGAAGATGAAGGGATTTAAAATACTGATTTCGGTCATTACTGTCCACAAAACCGTAATCGGTCATGTATTTATAATTGAAGAGGTTATTAACATCCACGAAAAATTCCATGGTACCGAAATTGGCAATTCTGAAATTCTTTCCAATGCGAAGATCCACATCCCAGTAATCCGTCCACTGCACATTGGCGAACACACCAGGTATACTGCCCCCTCCTACCCAGGTTGAAAACCGTCCGGCTTTCCAGTTGGCAAGGAAATTTATCCGCCAGTCAGATAGCGGTCTGATTCCGACAAATTCGGGCCCAAAGCCACGCGGAGACGTAAAATCAAAATTGGCCCGTGCATAAGGTCTGGGTTTAGGTTTAGACTGATAGTAGTAAGTAGTTTCCCTTTCATACTGCCGTTGTGTGGCCGGATTTTCATAATAATCTCCATATCCAAAGTAACCATAGGTAGAAACCATATAGGTATAATTTATAAAACCACGAATCCAGGTACCGCGGTTCTTTTTCACAGTAATTTCGAATCCACGTATATCTTCATAATTGGTGGGTTCTGTTTTATCGTAAAGAACTGAACCATCAAAATTTTCATAGGTGACCAATTGTGGCTGAAGGGTAATATCCTTATAATACCCGGCGATCCGTACCAGATACAGATTCAAAAGGCTATGTTCATAGCCCAGTTCATAAGCCACTGTTTTCTGCAATTGAATATCGGGATTGCCAATGCGTGAAATCTGTCCGGTGTAACTGGCCTTCCGGATCAGATAGAGATCATCCGGTATGGGCATTTGACGGAAATGACCATAATTAAAATATAATTTACTGTTTACCGTAACGGGAAATGCAATCGCCAGACGGGGGCTGAATGTGAATATATGTTTTGTAGCACTTTTATTCAGAAGAGTATCTATACCACCGACATAGGTACCGCTGAAGGCAATACTATAGGGACTGGTGGAAAAATCGTACCATTCTCCGCCAGCATGAGAATAATCCACGCGCAGCCCAAGAGTTGCAATCATGCCTTCATATTCCAGTTTATCCTGAATGTAGAGAGCACCCCGCAGGGGTGTTTTATCCCACTTATTCTGGGTATTGGAACGGGGCAGAAAATCGTCATAGCGGGCATAGTTTACTTTACTTCGGGTTACTACAAAGTCGCCACCAAATTTGATATTATTCCGACGGTCCAGCTGGGTGGTAAAGTTGCCATTAAACTGATAACTGGTCACTTCACTGCTGTCCCGGGCATTGCTCATGCCTGCTCCCATGCGCATACCGTCGATGCCGCTGATTGAAGCCGGTTCAAATCCGAAAGGAGCTTCATCCACATAATAACTGTTGCCGAATTTATATCTCAGCGTATTATCCCGGAAAGCTCCGGTACCCTTTTCATATTTAGATCTGAACAAATTAAAACTGGTTTCATAGAATGTACGGTCACTGAGGGCATGGGTCCATTTCAAACCAAGACTGAAATAATCGGTCTTTGCCGGACCCCAGTAATCGGTATTGAACATACGGGCATCAATATACTTGGGACCATTACTCAGGGCAGCTCCTATATCCGATGAGTTGGTAAACATGCCGGGAGTTCCGTTATTGTACTGATCCACACCGTTTTCATTTCCCAGTAGACTGGTTAACATGAGTTTTTTGCCCGGCCCCACATCGGAGGTCAATTTCAACTGCCAGGTATAGGTGTTATAAGAATCGAAATGCAACGGTATGAGGTAGGCTGATTGAGTACGCCGATAGGAGGTATAAAATCTTAGATTTCCCAGGCGATGGCTGATGCCGGGTACGGGACCGCCGAAACTCCCATCGGCTGTATAATCAGGAATCTGAATGTCCAGCTGGCGGCGATGCTGAA
>Ga0315555_1002376_pt1 | contig 13243 bp, 13 predicted proteins | sample SalMarSW160380MG_FD_202113 | JGI IMG/M metagenome (GOLD analysis project Ga0315555, IMG submission 202113) | Salt marsh sediment microbial communities from the Plum Island Ecosystem LTER, Massachusetts, United States - Salt Marsh Sediment SW1603-80 ...
ACCCTGGAATCGCTGCGCCAACCAATAGAGGACAGAACAATTACCGTCAGCCGTGCTCATGGCAGTGTTACTTTCCCTGCTAGCTTTATGCTGGTTGCAGCTATGAACCCCTGCCCTTGTGGGTACTATGGCGACCCGTTTAAGGAATGTAAATGCTCGTCAGGAGAAATCTCTCGCTATCATAAAAGGATAAGTGGACCATTACTGGACCGCATTGATATCTTTGTTGATGTTCCCCATATTGATTATGAAAAACTCACTGAAGAGAAGTCCGGGGAAAGCTCGGATAAAGTCAGGGCCAGGGTCAAGGCAGCACATGAAATACAGCTTGGTCGTTTTCGAGGGACGAAGCTGAAGTGCAATGCTGATATGACGCCCAAGGAGGTAAAGGAATTCTGCACGGTGGAACCGGCAGCCCAGAGCCTGCTTCGCGCCGCCATGAAGCAGCTTCATCTCACCGGCCGTGCCTTCCATCGCATCCTCAAGCTTTCCCGCACCATCGCCGACTTAGAACATAGCGACATCATTAAAACGCACCATATGGCTGAAGCTCTGCAGTACCGACACAAGGAAATAATTTAAACCTAAAACCTGTTCGGTGTACACGTCAAGCCAGAAGTAGAATGCGTCAGCACCAAACCCTGAGGTGTGAAGGAATCCTTTCCTTCACGAGAATACTTTCAGAATCCCGCCAATAATCAGCAGTACAATGCCGACGACAAGAGAAATCCTGCCTCCTATTTGCCAGGCTTGTAGCCAGAAACGCTCGTGTTCATGGGTTATAGTCTCCTTAATATCTCTTCGGGTTAACAAAATAGAATTGTAGTATCTGTTCTTTTCCCTCTTGTTCCAGAGAATAAAAATAATCCCAAGAAGAAGGAAACATCCTCCCAGCACTAAAATGACTTGGTAAGTAGCCAGAGACATTTTACTCAACCTCCCCCCTCAGGAATTCAAAATTTCTGAGATGACTCTACTTAACCTCTACAGTCGCTCCAGCAGCCTCTAATTTCTGCTTTGTTGTTTCGGCCTCTTCCTTGGGGACGCCTTCTTTTACTACCTGTGGAGCAGCCTCTACCAAATCCTTAGCTTGCTTTAATCCTAGAGTGGTTACCTCACGCACTGCTTTGATAACTTCGATTTTCCTCTCGCCAAAGCTCTTTAGGGTGACGGTGAATTCTGTCTTCTCCTCCGCTGAGGGTGCTTCTGCTTGCGCGCTAGGAGCAGCTGCCGGCGCTGCTGCTACAGGGGCAGCACTAACCCCGAATTCATTCTCCAGGGTCTTGACCAAATCAGCCAGGTCCAGCACTGTCATAGTCTTAATGGCAGCGATAATTTCTTCATTGGTCAAACCCTTGGCCTCTTTCTTAGCCCTTGGGGCTTCCCTTGCCTGTTCTTCCTTAACTTCTTTCTGTGCCGTTGGAGCTTCCTTTACCTCCGCTTCCTTAACCTCTTTCTTAGCCCTTGAAGCTTTCTTTACCTCCCCTTCCTTAGTTTCTTTCTTTACTTCTTCTGGCGACATGATGTCCTCCTTTATTATTTGCTAATAGTTTGAGCTCTGTTTTGTAACACGCTCAATAGCCCCTGCAAGGGAGAGCTAAGAATATTATGTAAAGTTCCTACGGGGGCTTGTAATTGCCCAATTAGTTTGGAGATGAGAACTTCTCTAGGTGGCAAATTAGCCAGGCTTACCACTTTCTCCGGAGGCAGAATTTGGTCCCCTAACAATCCTCCTATAATTTGTAAAGACAATGCCGCGGATTTGATATATTGGTTAAGAGCTTTAGCTGTATTAACTATGTCATCGTAGCCGAAGGCCAGGGCCACAGGACCTTCGATTATATCCCTCAGTTGTGGCTTGCCTGCCTGGTCAGCGGCACGGTAGACCAGAGTGTTTTTGACCACATGATACCCGACACCTGCTTTTGCCAGAGCATTACGCAATTCAGCCATTTGTTTAGCAAGCAGGCCCTGATAATTAGTAGCAATGATAATAGTGCTCCGTGACAAATCATCGGCTAGATTGCTTACTATTTGCACCTTCTTTTCTCTTAACATATTCGCCTTCTTTTTAATTTCCTTCCGTCATGGGAAAGGAAGTCTATAATAAAAATCCCTGTGCCAGCGAACACAGGGTTAACTTAAGCCTCGGCAGGCAAGTTATTTAAACCCTCAGGGTACCTGCTGTCACTGGCGCCGGTCTATTATAGCACAAGGAATCAATTAGTCAAAGAATACATCGAGATATGTAGACAGGCCTCCATGATAGCCGTTGACCTTTCGGTACCGGACGCCGAAGATGCAGACAAACTGGCCTTCAATCTAACAACGGCCGGAATAACCCTCATAAGCGCCGGGGTTGGTAGAACTTTTGTTGATGGCATTGCCGATAGGGTGCAGCGTGAAAAAAGAGCATAAAAAAGGTGACCCCTGGTTAGGGGGCCACCTGTCATACCTATATACCTTTATTTAATCTCAACCGATATTATGTCACACTCTATAGCTTATACATAACTTCTTTGGGAGTAAGCACCCACATATCATGATAATAGAGGGCGTGAGCCGGACAGGCACTGGCACATGCCGGCTGCTTCCCATTATCAAGCCCTTCCACACACGTGCCGCAATTTAAGCAACGTCTGGTTTCAGCTATAGCCAACTGTTCATCCAAGGTGGTTACGACTCCTTTCTTGGTGGTTTTCTCCAGGGGTGCGCCGTTAACCAGCCTGAAGTTTATTATCCTGTCCTCCCTCGTATCCACACCGCGGAGATAACGGTCAATGGAAATAGCTGCTTCCTTGGCGGCACCAATGGCACCGATAATATCACTCGGGCCAGACACCACATCACCACCGGCAAAGACACCTTCCCTGCTCGTTGCAAATGAGAATCCGTCCACCTTGACGGCCCTATCTTTATCTATCTCTTTGAAGGCCTCCTTATCCGGTGCCTGTCCAATGGCAACTATGACTGTGTCTGCTTCTATAGTAGCAGCCGGGCCGCCATACTTTGGCAGGAATGTGCCGTCCTCCTCACGGACAGAGGTGCAGGCTATAGTCTCAAAGCCGGTAACTTTACCGTCCTTAACCAAAAATTGCTTCGGGCCCAGGGAAGGGTGGATAACTACACCTTCTTTATCCGCTTCTTGAATCTCGTAGTCTTGGGCTGGCATCCTGTCCTTGCTGGTCAGGTCTGTGCATTCCAAGCAGACGAGGTGCACTTCCTTCGCACCCTGGCGCACAGAGACTCTTGCCGCATCTATAGCTGCGTTACCACCCCCAATAACCGCCACCCGATTGCCCAGTTTGACATCAGCCCTGGAACTCACCTGCTTCAAGAAGTCGAGGACATAAATTATACCCTCAGCATCCTCATTGGGAATACCAAGCTTCAGGTTTACCGGGCAACCAGTAGCCAGGTATATCGCCTTGTATCCCTGCTTGAAGAGGTCATCCAGAGCTGTCACGGGAGTGTTTGTCTTTATCTCTACTCCCAGCTCTTCAATGTAGCTTATCTCATTATCTACTATATTCCTGGGCAATCTGAACTCAGGGATACCCCAGCGCATGAGCCCGCCGGCTTTCGAGCTGGCCTCGAACACGGTAACCGGGTAACCCTGCCTTATGAGGTCATAAGCACAGGAAAGCCCTCCCGGCCCCGCCCCCACGATGGCCACCTTATCTGTTTTCGTCTTTTTCACTGGCGTTGCCTTCTTCCGACCCGCCTTTAGCTCATAGTCAGCCAGGAATGCTTTTATAGAACGGATAGCTATTGGAATATCGATATTGCCCCGTTCACAACTTGCCTCGCAGGGTCGGGTGCAGACATAACCGAGGGCTCCGGCAAAAGCCGTGGTTTTTCTTATCGTTTCCAGCGCTTCCTCAAATCTGCCGACTGCAGCAAGATTCACATACTTCCAGACGTTTAACCCTCCCGGACAGGCAGCAGTACATGGAGGGGTGGCTGCACGATGGCACTCAATAACGTTGTAAGTGAACCGCCATCCATCACCTACCTGCCTTATATCAGGATATACTCTTATCCACCTCGGTCCTACTGGCAGACCATGCTCCTGCTTGCAGGCTACTTCGCAGGCAAAGCAACCCATACAGTTGTCAGCATAGGTTACGCGTTTATATTCTTTAATCATTATTTTGCCTCCTCTTGCTTCACAGGATATATTTTACACATCAGGGTCCTCAGGTTGCTGGCACCGAAAGCTATATCAAGGGTCTTGGGGTCATCATCAGTAAGGATATTGCTGTTGGACTGGTCCCAGCCATGGTCCGGTGTTTTTATTTCGGGGAACCACCACCCGTGCTGGATGCATACCACCTGAGGGTTAATTCCCGGTTCCATCCTAGCCCGCTGTTTAATTCTTCCCCTGGGGCTTTCAATATACACCCAGTCGCCTTCCTTGATGCCGTGTTTTTCCGCTGTATCGGGATGTATGTCAATCATGGGGTCAGGGTGACACTCACGAAGCCAGGGAATCATGCGGTGCTCAGAATGGAAGAAGACAGGTGACCTGGGACCGGTTATCAGGATATATGGATAGTCCTTCGCCACCTTCGGATTGCTTACCGGGCTCTCCGGTACTTCCTTGTATGTCGGTAGCGGGTCATACCCCCACTTCTCAAAGATAGTGCAGTAAAGCTCAACCTTGCGAGTGGGAGTGGAGAAACCCTTGTCCAGATACTTTCTATATCTCACCTCGCCTCTCAAGTAGGGTTTATCTCTGATATCGGCCCAGGTAAGTCCACCGGGAGCTAATATCTGGTCAAGGTCACCTATATGGTTGGCACCCCACTGTTTCTGCCCCATCCTTCTCCCCAGTTCATTCCATATCTCAAAATCAGACTTGCATTCGCCAATCTGCACAATTTTTTTCCTGGGAAATATATATCCGTGGCGGAAGAAGAATCCGCCCGTATAGTCCACTTCCAGCCAGGTAGCCGCTGGCAGGAAGATGTCCGCCAGTTCCGCAGTCGGCGTCAGGAAGAAATCAGCCACCGACAGGAATTCAGTTTGGCTCAATGCCTTATAGGCCATCTTGGCATTAGGCCTGGTGACGACCGGATTAGAAGCTTGCAGAAGAATCGCCCTGATGGGGTAAGGTTTGCCGGTAAGAATAGCATTATAAACATATTTTTCCGGTACCAAACCTATCATGTGGCAGAGCTTATGAGCCTCGCCAGCCACATACTTGGCGCTCTGCTCCGGAGAAAGCTCTTTGTGAAAGGTGAACTGGCTTATCGTTTGCCCTTTCGGCGGCGGGAAAAGCATACTTCCACCCTTTACGTCCAGGTTACCAGTGATTGCCAGCAGGTCAATGAGAAGACGGTCATTGTCAATGCAATTAATGTTCTGCTCAATAGATATTCCCCACTGAATGGTAGCTGGCTTCGTCTTGGCAAATAACCGCGCCGCTTCTCTTATCTTCTCTGCCGGCACCCAGGTAATCTCCGCCACCTTCTCCACAGGGTATTGATTAACCCTCTCTACAAACTGGTCCCAGCCGTGGGTATATTTTTCCACGAACTCTTTATCGTAGAGCCCTTCACTGACTATTACATTCAGCATACCCAAAGCCAGAGCACCATCTGTTCCCGGCCTGAGCTGCAGCCAGATATCCGCCCGGCTTGACGTATAGGTTAATCTGGGGTCAATTGAAATCAGCTTTGCCCCTTGTGCTAATACCCGGCACAGGTTCTCGCCGGTATATTCATCGGGATTAGTCCAGAATATATTGCTTCCCCATACCACCACGCACTGAGGGTCGCCATCATAATCGCATATGGGAAGATTGCCGCAGGTGACCAGACTGGCACCAACTCTGGGGAGGTAGCAGAAATGCCCGGCAGCCATAACATTGGGCGTACCCAGCAGATTGCCAAACCGCGCCAGGAAGGACTCGCCTTCTCTGGAGGTGCCCTGTGCCAGTACAATGGACTCAGCACCATTCTCTTTTATTACCTGCTTCAGTTTGTTGACAATAGTCTCGAAAGCCTCATCCCACGAAATTCGCTTCCACTTCCCCTCTCCTTTTTTACCGACTCGCTTGAGCGGATACCTGACTCTATCTGGATGATATACGAGTTGGTGGAAGGCGAGACCCTTGCTGCACATGCTACCGTGGTTGGTAGGAAAGTCGGGGTCACCTTCAATCTTAATAATAGTGCCGTCTCTGACGTGAACAAGAACACCGCATCCACCATGGCACCCTCGACAGTTAGTTTTGATTACCTCTGCTTTAACTGATACACCCATATTACCTCCTTATTATTTGGTAGCATATCAAAGAGCTGACATTTCTTCGGAATTTTCTGTGACAGGCAACCACCACGATATTATTTGGTAGCATATCAAAGAGTTGACATTTCTTCGAGATTTTCCGTGACAGGCAACCACCACGATGCCGTATAATAACTTGTCTTTGAAGGTTTGTCAATAATTCGATTTGACACGTGCCTAATGAATCATGTTTGGGTGAATTAGATGAAAGCCACAACTGGCAATGAGGTTGTGTCCAGTCATTGCGCTGGAATCATCTGAAGCCAGAAACACAACACAAGCCGCTATTTCAGACGGCTCAGCTATTCTCTTCAAGGCATTATTGTCCGTGACTTTACTCATCATTTCCTCGTAGGAGATACCGGCATCTGCAGCCGAACGCTTCACCCATTCCTCAAATTCTTCAGTCAGAGTAGCCCCAGGGCTGATGCAGTTAACACGAATACCGATTTTACCTACTTCGATAGCCAGGGTCTCAGTAAAGCCGATTATGCCCCATTTGGTGGTGGAATATGGGCTTTCTTTAGGGACTCCGGATATCCCGGCTACACTGCTAATATTGATGATATTACCGCTTCGGCGAGGAATCATAGTCTTAAGTACCTCTCTGGCACAAAGCATAGTCCCGCTCAGACTGACCGCCAGTGCATTATCCCAGTCATCCAGATTCATATCAACCACATCAGCATTAGTAGTTGTCATAGCCGCGGCATTGTTAACCAATACATCAATCTGTCCATACTCATCGATAGTTTGGGCTACCATCCGTTTTACCTGCCCACGGTCAGAAATATCGGTTTGTATCGCCTTGGCTTTACCACCCTTAGTTTTGATTTCTTTAGCCACCTCTTCCAATCTCGAAAGATTGCGGGCGGCCACTACCACTGCGGCTCCTTCATTGGCGAAAGCCAGGCTAATAGCTTTTCCTATACCTCGGCCACCACCAGTAACAATAGCCACTTTATCTTTTAGTTTCATAATTTCTATCCTCCTCAGTTACTTTCAATTTCATTGCCAGCATATGCTGACCCGGCTAAGAGGTCGATTAATGTATAAGCCTTAGTATATCCTTTGTAAGAGATTCTATTAGCAATGCCACTCCATTCACTCTATTCGTACCTACCACCAGGCCCAGTGGTAAAATGGAATATAGGTCTATCTACCCTCCTGATAATCAATGGGCAGTGCCTCATCCCCTTTGGGACAAAGACTAGACAGCTTTTGGTAAGTATATGCTTTTCATCCTCCAACCATAATTCGACTTCTCCACACAAATCCTGCGGGTCTTCCCGATTAGTTCCCAAAAACGTTATGACTTCGTCAAAATGGTGTGTATGAGCTCCAACTATGGGTTGTTCAGATCCTTTCCAGTACCAGACACATTCTGCATAGAAGGCCCCTTTTATGACTTCATCATCCAAATATAGCAAACGTGTGTGATCACCGGCGGTTATCTCTGTGGCGTCGTGCCTGTACGAAGGGGACTTCAAGTCAGATTTTGCTCTGGTGATAATATACTTTCCGTATTTCATTTCCGCCATTTTCTGTAATCTCCCCTTTCTAGCTTCTGGCATAAGCTGACAACTGTCACCGAACGAAAAGCTATTATGAAAGCAAACCGCCTTACAGACACCATGCCGAAGCCGACCAGCTAATCTGTCGCTTTAGCAAAAGATCTAATTGCAGTAGCCTGTATATTGGGACAGCGTTCCCCAAAATCAAAAACCTCAGTGTGGTTCTTTTATTTCCCGCTGTATCCTCCAGGTGCTGACTCTGCCAAAGTCCCCGCGCCCAGCATTATTGACATCTGTATATGTGGTCTGTCAACCCTCTTCCAGGTTAACGGACCATGTTTTACTCCCTTTGGCACAAAGACCGCTGAGGTTTTATCAATTATGAGCGGTTCACCTCCAAACACATACTCTATTTCGGCACCAAGGTCTTCGGGATTTTTGGGGTCAGAGCCGATATGCAAGACAATCTCATTGTAATTGTGAGTATGCTCAAGGATGTGGGGGTTTGGATCAGGCATGTCCCATATCCAGCCCAGTTCGAGGTACACGTTGCATCCAGGCACAAGGGCATTACTCATATAGGTCATCGTGGGGTACCCGCGACCTTTGATCTCACCTAGCCCCGGAACCTTCACCTCGCGAGCGGGCTTCTTTACCAAGTATTTCCCATATTTTTTTTCAGCCATTTTTACTCTTCTCCTTTCTGACTTTTATGACAACTAAGCGTATATCTAGCCGATGATTATATCATCCAGGGGTCGCTTCGGCACATGGTGCACACCCTCGCTATCACGCCAGTATTTGGTATCTCCACTGGGTCCAACAGTTTCTACCACTACCGTTTCTTTAGGTTGGCCAAGAGCCAGGACAAGCAGTATCTCATATCGTGGCGGTATTTCTAAAGCTTTACGAAGTCCTTCCTTCTCTATTGAAGCAATAATGCAGCCACCCAAACCTTGCTCAGTCGCCCCCAGCATGATGCTCTGGGCGGCTATTCCATGGTCGCAGCCAAAAGACCGGCTTATCTCTGTGTCCCCCAGAATAATAATGTATGCTGATGGTCTTTCTCCTTCACAGGGACCGGACCAGCTCTTGAGATACCCTGCCCAGGCCAGATGTGGGAATATCAGTGAATTTCTCTGAGGCACACAAGAAAGGATATATTTAAGCGGTTGCGCATTTCTTGCCGAGCCTGAGAGTCTGGCAAGATCAACAAATTCTCTCAGGGTTTCAAGTTTTATGTCAACTTCTTGATAAAACCGCCGATAGCTTCTGTTCTTCAGTATTAAATCTCGTATCATCCTGCGCCCTCTCCTTCCTGTCATTGCGAGCGAAGTGTGGCAATCCCCTGCCTCACCGAGATTGCTCCGGCACTATCGTGCCTCGCAATGACTTTCGTGTCGCGACTTCTGCAAATCACTGGCATCCAAGTTGTCTTCTTTTTAATCGGTCATTTTCAGGACTCCTGCCCCACGCATTTTCCCTTCCTTGAGCAGAATTAAGGCTTCGTTTGCCTCTTTCAATTTAAATTCCTGGGTTTCAGGGACAATGGGAATTTCGGCAGCCAAGGGCAGAAATTCTTGAGCATCCCTTCTGGTTACATTAGCTACGCTTTTCACTTCCTTTTCATACCAGAGATGCTCAGTGTAGTCTAATTCCGGAATAGGCGTCATCTTGCGAATGGCATTTATGACCACCCTTCCCCCTTTTTGTAAATTCCTTAAAGCTTCACGCACAGGCTCTCCCACAGGAGTAAAGTCGATGGCGCAGCTGAGCTTTTCCGGGGGTGTGTCGCCCGTCGCCCCAATCCAGTTTGCCCCCAATTTCCTGGCTAAATCCTGGTGCTCTTTTTGATTGGGTCGGGTAAAGACGAAAACCTTGCCGTCGGGATATTTGTATTTAGCAACCTGAATGACTATATGGGCGGAGGCTCCAAAGCCATAAAGCCCGAGTATTTTGCCATCTTCCATCCCTGAGAGTCTTAAGGCTCGGTAGCCAATCACTCCGGCACATAGAAGCGGAGCAGCCTTCACATCGGTAAACTTTTCAGGAATGGGATAGGCAAAATCTTCTGATACTACGGTATATTGGGCATAGCCGCCATGGGCATCCTTCCCCGTCCATTTTGCCATGCCACAGAGATTTTCCTCGCCTTTGAGACAAAAGGAGCATTTACCACAAGCCCAATTAATCCAAGCAATCCCTACTCTGTCGCTTTTTTTGAATTTGCTTGCCCCTGGCCCCAAGCTTTCCACCCTGCCGACAATTTCGTGACCCAAAATCAGGGGAAATTTGGAAGGTGAAACCCGGCCTTCGATTTCATCAAGCTCGGTGTGACAGACCCCACAGGCAGAGACCCTGACCTGAATTTCGCCTCGCCCGGGAACAGGCTCGGGCAAATCCACCAGCTCCAGGGGTCTTTCTTCGACTGAAGAGAGCTTCTTGAGCACCATCGCCTTCATTTTTCCATTCGCCTCCAGATTTTGTAGTTGCCCCGATTTTATCGGGCCCCTTCACCGTTTGTCACTGCGAGCCTCGACAAGTTGGGGCGTGGCAATCTCCATTCTCTCCCCACCGGGATTGCTTCGTCGCTTCGTTCCTCGCAATGACAAGGGAGAGAGCCCAATAAATTGGGCTCTGCTTCATAACTCCCCTTGCCTCTCTTAATCTTAAGAGGGGGAATTTAAAAAAACTTTCCTGTTACTCTTTGAGATAAGGATTCTCTGCTTAAACATTTCCCCTTAAGATACGGATCCTCAACTTCATCACTCCTTTTAACGTAAGGGCTCCCTCCCTCAACACCCCCCTTAAGATAAGGGGGATAAAGGAGGTTATGAATGTTTCTCGCCGCGCGCTAAAGCTCTGATACCCCTTCATACCACGAAGATGCTTTCATAAAGATTTTCCGAAATTTCGGCAAAGTTATCTCTATAAAGCTTCATCGTTTCGGGGAGATAGTCCAGTATGTCCTGTGCCGTTATCCCGTCCTCACCTTTATCTACGGCAGCAACATCGCCGGAAAATCCATGGATGAACACGCCCATCCTCACCGCACCCTCAAGGGCTAACCCCAGACCATACATGGCTGCAATAGTTCCCGTTAGGGTATCACCGCTCCCTGCTGTAGCCATGCCCTGGTTGCCGCTTACGCTGATGAAAACAGTTTCGTCGGGATAGCCTATGAGGGAATGGGCTCCCTTTAAGATAATTATGGCATTGAGTTCCCTTGCCGTGCGTTGCAGAATATCTATTTTGTTTTTATTTATTTCGCTTATCTCCATTTTGGTTATTCTGGACATCTCGCCCAGGTGAGGCGTAAGTATCGTTGGCGCTTTCCTATTTTTTATTTTCCCTAAGTCTTCAGCAATGGCAGTAATGCCATCGCCATCTATGAGCAGAGGCTTGTCGATTCTGGGGGTTAGCTCCCTCACCAGCTCTTGTGTCTCTTTGGCTAAAGAAAGACCGGGGCCCAGGACAACCATATCCACCGTTTGGGCAAATTCTAAGAGCTCTTCCTTGTTTTCCAGTGCTATGCTTCCTGAAGGCGTCTCTTTTTGCGGGGCGAAGACGATTTCGCTTCCCTTGCTGGCTATGAATGGCGAAATGGATTTGGGTGTTGCCAGGTAGGAAAGCCCGCCTCCGGCTTTGAGGAAAGATAGGGCGGAGAAGTATGGCGCACCAAGATAACTTGAAGAACCGGCAATGAAGAGAGCCTTTCCATAGCTGCCCTTGTGGGTATCTCGGGTTCTTTCGGGAAGCTCTACGGGATTATTTATTGCCACCTTTATGGAATCGGAATTATAAAGGGCAGGTGGGAAAGATATGTGCGAAACATACAACTTTCCACAGTGCTCATACCCCGGCAAAAGCATATTCCCCAGCTTGGGAAGCCCAAAAGTTACGGTATAATCCGCCTTCACTGCCTCGCCCATCACCTCCCCGGTATCACCATTTATGCCTGAAGGAATGTCAACGCTAAATACTGTCTCTTGGCTCTCGTTTATCAATTGAATCACATCTTTGTATATCCCGCTGACCTTTCGGACAAGACCTGTGCCAAATATGGCATCCACGATGGCATCGGAATCAAGAACTTCGGATATTATGGAGTCAATTGAATCAACCTTGGAGATTTCTATTGACATTCTGGATACTATTTCGAAGTTCTTTTTTGCCGCCCCTCTAAATTTGGTTTCATCGTCTAGAAGAAAGACCTTTGTCTCCCCACCATTGGAGTGAATCTTCCTGGCAACAACTAACCCGTCTCCACCATTGTTACCACCACCACAAAGGACAGCGAATTTGTTGTTCTTTATTCCGAATTCCTGCAACATGACGAAGTACACTGCCTGCCCGGCGTTCTCCATTAAAAGGTCTTCCGAGATGCCGAATTCCTCCGTAGCACGCCTGTCCAGGTCTTTCATTTCGTCCACTTTAGCTACTTTCATTTTCACCCCCTTGTTGGAGACTGACTCTAGGTTCATATTTGAGCATGGTATAAAGTACTCAAGTAGAATGGTACCTCACTCTTAAGAAAAAGCACAAGGGTAACACACAATCCAGCGGATATATCGCCATCCTCAAACAAGTGACCTTATTATTTTGAGTTATCCATGCTGAAAACTGGTAGCTGACACTTACCGATAGTATAATACACCTATTCATAGGATAGCCAATATGGGAAAGAAAATTCGGATAACAGCCGGAGCAATTGAAACAACGGCTGAGCTAAATTATACTAAGACAGCTCAGGCAATCTGGGAAGCATTGCCTATTGAAGGCCGCGTCAATCTTTGGGGAGACGAAATATATTTCTCAATTCCCCTTAGCCTTAAGTTAGAGACTGGAAAAGAATTGGTAAACATAGGAGATTTAGGTTATTGGCCTGACGGCAATGCGTTTTGCATCTTCTTTGGCCCCACCCCCGCAAGCCATGGGGATGAAATTCGCCCAGCGAGCCCAGTTACTGTGTTTGGCAAGGTCACTAGCGACGCCACTGTATTTAAAAGGATAGCCGCAAGAACAAAAATTACTGTCAGGAAGGAGAACAATGGGTAAGATGGTTAAAAGACAAGTCTATTACTTCGATGAACCGGGAGAGGGAAACATGAAGTGGGTAATCGAAGCCGTTTCCAAGCGACTGGAAGCTGGCGGAGTCAGGAAGGTCGTCATCGCCAGCACTTCGGGCAAGACTGCTGTGGAATTTGCCCGTAGTCTCAAAGGCAAGGCTGAGTTGGTTTGTGTTTCGGAAGCACCATACCGACGAGAATGGGGCGAAGAATGGCCCTGCCTGAAGCAGGCATTTAGACGAGAGCTGGAGAAGCTTGGAGTTGCTATCGTTGACAAAGCGCCTTACGTTCTCCATAGCTCGGTACTAGAGGCTGCTAGATGGCCTCATACTTCTCCCGAGCAATTGGTGAAGGAAACACTGTACG
>Ga0315555_1002377_pt1 | contig 13242 bp, 11 predicted proteins | sample SalMarSW160380MG_FD_202113 | JGI IMG/M metagenome (GOLD analysis project Ga0315555, IMG submission 202113) | Salt marsh sediment microbial communities from the Plum Island Ecosystem LTER, Massachusetts, United States - Salt Marsh Sediment SW1603-80 ...
ACGAGAGAAAGGACATTGACCATGGACAGGATAATCCACCGACGAAGCGATCCAGGGGATGAACAGCCCGAGGAGCAGCCGAAGCGGAGGTACTGTGTCTTCTGCAGGCGACTCTTCGACTCGCAGTCGGAGTACCTGGGCCACGCCTGTCCCAAGTACGGCGCCGCCGTCGCGAAGGAGAGCGAGAAGAGAAAGTACGAGATCGTGACGGAGTCATGGGCGTCGCCGCTCAGGTTTATCTACGTCCACAATCCTTTCTACGTGATAAGCGCCTGTCTGGTCCTCTACGGACTGAACGGGATGTTTGGTACCAGTTCCGAGGCAGCAAGTGCCTGGGGACTGATGGGCGTCCTCGCAGCTTACTCATGCCTTTTAGCCTTTGCCGGGGTTCTCATCGTCAAAATCGGTAAGGTCTGGGAGGACGCCCGCTCCATTCTCCTCATCATAGTCGTTCTGTTCCTTTCTCTATCGGTGAGCTTTGACGAGATCCTTATCTCCAGGCCGGAGTCCGGAAGGGCCCTGCTGCTTGCCGGGCTGGTGTTCGCCGCGGTGCTGTCGGAAGTGCTGCTGCGAGGGTTGAAGATCAGGCTGCCCGCTCTCTTTCGCTTGCCCTACTACGCGATTCTGTCGTTCTTCTTCCTCTATCCGTTGTACCTGGTGCGGCCGGTCTACGTTCCGATACGGTCGGCGACCCTGTGGGAGCTTTTTCTCTTTCCGGCCTGGGCCGCGCTGCTCTTCCTTTCTCTCCTTCCCGCGATCCGTCGCGGCATTTCCTACGTCAGGGAGAATGGGACCCCCTGGAAATGGCCTGCGTTTCCCTGGGTGTTGTTCGCCGTCCTGAGTCTGGCGGTGTGCGTCCGTTCCTACTACCTGACCCTCTCGTTCGACTCCCTGAAGGGAATGGACAGTATCTTCGGGTTCTACTTCCTGATTCCGTTCGTGCTGAGCGCTGCCGTTCTGCTGCTCGAGATCGGGATCATGTCAGGGATGAGGAGCTTCAGCAACGCGGCGCTCTCTCTGCCCATTCTGGCGATGATTCTCTCCTTCCCGGGCAGCGCGTGTGACGCGTACAACGGATTCGTCGAGGAAATCTTCGGGACGATCGGGTCCCCCGTGCTGTGGACGGCGATGGCAACGGCGCTCTTCTACGCGTACGCGATACTGAGGAATACCGAGAACACCGAGGTCGGCTTCGCGCTTTCCCTTCTCTTCTTCTCGGTCGCCGGCCTAAGGACCAGGGACATCCACTCGCTCGTCGGGCCGAGAGTTCTTCCCATTGTGTACATTGCACTTTTCGAGGTGTACCTGGCCTTTCGGAAGAGGACGTCATGGAGGGCCTTCCTTGCCACCACCGGCGCGATGGTCACCCTGTCGATAGGTCTGTCCGATACGTGGTTCGTGTCGTGGCAGGGAGCGATCCCGGTCCACATCGGGTACGTGTGTCTGCTCGCGTGGGCTGCGCTCTTCGAGGACCGGCTGGCCAGGGGCATGCAACATCTGGGTGCCTATATCCTTTTGGCGCTCTGTTTCTTCGCCGGGTTCCTGTCGGACACGTTTCTGCCTTCCGTTTCCGAAGGAATCAGCCTGTTGTACGTGATGGTGATGGCCGGTCTCGCCTTCGGTTACTGGCGGGTCGTCGACAACCGGCTCTATCTCAAAGCGGCCCTGTACGGGACCGGCATTGCGATCCTGACGCCCTCGAGGCCAGCCGTCCGCGCCGCGGAGCGGGTCCGGATTCCGGAAGGCATCGGTCCGCTTCTCTGGGGCGGCGTGGCATTCGTGGTTGCGTTCGCAATCAGTCTGGTCAAGGGACGCATACCACAGAAGCTGGCATGGGCGCCGGGATGGCTGAAACCAAACAACTCTTCCGAGGAAGGAGGTAGCGATGCATTACCGGAAAACGCTGAGTAGGAGGGGCCTTACCCTCATCGATGTCATCGCGATCATCATGCTGATAGCCATCGGGATCTTGATGCTGCTGCCCTATCTTGGCACTCCCGATCGTGGGGGCAGGAAAGCGGTGTGCAAGAGCAATCTGAAGAACATAGGGCTGTGCGCCAAGATGTACTCGCAGGACTACAATGACAAATGGCCCACGTTCCATTCCGGGGACTCTCCCGAGAATGCAAGGGATGCCGATGAGCTTTCCATCCTGTGGGACACCTTCATTACGGACGCAGCTTTGCTCTACTGCCCTTCCGCCGACGAAGACGTCAGGACAGGCATGGATACGAGTCTCGGGTGCCCCATCGTGCTGAACGTTTCTTACTGCTACATCGCAAACGGATCCACCAGTGACGAACGGATGTCGGCTGTCTGGGCCGCGGGATGCGGGTGGTCTTTCGACAGGCGAGGCAGGCCCTCCGATCCGATCCATGACGGAGGCACGAACATGCTGTTTGGTGACGGGCACGTCGAATGGAAGTCCGGATGGGGGGGGCGGAATGGGGGAGGTGCCGATGGCGCCAGACCGGCAATCGATCGATCTCAAGTCCCTCGACAAGGACTTCTGGGACAGGGATTCCAGGAAGGCGATTCTCCTGGGTCCTGACAACACGATCGACGACATCCCGGAGAAGCGGTAGGTGCCGGACCTCCAGAAGGCGGTATATGGACCGTATGGAGCCGTCCCACAAGTGACGGAGGAGAGGCCCCGATGGCAGTATTGACGATGTCCCGGAGAACCGGTAGACTACGTATGCGTTAGTAAGAGGGTAGTCAAGTCCCGAAAACGTGTCACAACAAAAGTGTCTCAGAGCCCAGGTTGATATTTCTCGTTTCGCGGGTATAATGTAAGGGGTCATACTGGAAGCCCCTCCGGGGCAGGGAGGTTGCTGTGCCCGAGGATATCAAGCGTACACTGCTTGGTAGGCTGGCCGTGCGGGCCGGCCTCATCACTCAGGACCAGCTCCTGGAGTGTCTGGACGAGCAGCAGAAGTTCATGCGGGAGGGTGGAGAGATCCCTCGCATAGGTGACGTCATGTGTGAGAAGGGGTACGTCACCCAGGACCAGCTCGAATCCCTGATGACCCGTCAGACCGAAGCGGAACCTGCGCCCGAGGAGATTGCCTCCGAGGTGCAGTCCATCGGCGGGTACGCGCTCATGAACAAGGTCGGCGCGGACGCGTACGGCCCGGTCTACAAGGCCCGCAACGAGAAGACCGGCGATATCGTGACGCTCAAGGTCATGTCGCAGTCGGTGATGCAGACCCCCGAGTTCAAGGACCAGTTCATCGAGGTCACGCGGCGCGGCTCGGTGCTGAACCATCCGAACATACGGCGGGTACACACGGTCGGCACCAGCAAGGGCCACTTCTTCTACACCTCGCAGTGGGTGGAGGGCACGAGTCTCCGCCAGATCCTGACCGAGAGAGGCAAGCTCGGCATCCAGCCCGCGACCCGAATGGCGCTCTCGCTGACCAAGGCGCTGCGCTTCGGGCACGAACGCGGCATCGTGCACGGCGACCTGCGGCCCAGCAACATCATAATAACAATTAACGGCGACGTGAAGATCGCCGAATTCGGCGTACTGAAGGACACGCTCGGCAACCTGAACCGCCTGCTCAACACCGCCAGCTCGGTCGGATTCTATATCTCGCCGGAGCAGGTGGTGGGGGACCGGACGGTCGACGAACGCGCGGACATCTACTCGCTCGGCGCGGTGTTCTATCACATGCTCACCGGCCGGCCGCCCTTCGAGGGAGACTCTCCGCTGAAGTCGCTCACCCGGCTCTCGCAGGAGGACTTCCAGGCGCCCAGCGATATCCTGCCCGAGATTCCGGGGGAGCTGTCCGAGATCGTGGAGAAGATGCTCGAGGTCGAACCGGACTACCGGTACCAGAGGATGTCGGAGGTCGAAGACGTTCTGGAACAGGTGCTGCGGAGCGGACTGATCGCCCAGGCCCAGGCCGCTGCCGAAGCTGCCTCCAAGGCGGCGGCGCCCCTGGCCCCTGCCGCGGCGGCAGGCATGATCGGCACCGCCGGGATCGGCACCGCGGCGGCCGGTACCACGGCTTCCGTCGGCGGAGGCCGTTTCTCCAGCAGGCTGGGAGGCGGGTCGGCCAAGCTGTCGTCCTCGTCCATGGAGGACATGGACCGGGACAGGGGAGCCCGCTCGGCCAGGCTGCGCGCGCATTCGAGCGCTCAGAACAAGTGGGGAATCATCGGAGTGGTCGGCATCGGGCTTGCGGGCATCATCTTCATTCTAATCCTGGTCAGCGCGAAGGCCAGAGAGGAAGATCGCCGGCTGGAGGAGCAGAGGAGGGCGGCGGAGCCGGATATCTCGGCTCCCAGGATGACCCTGCCGAACCGGGACGAGCCCAGGGACACGAGAGGCGACACGCCCACGTTCAAGCGCAAGGGCGAGAAGGAAGATGAGGAGCCCACGCCGACCGGGTCCCTCATGCTGCGTGACAAGGCGCCCGTCAAGCCGGCGCCGAACGACGTGCGGATAGAGAAGAAGCAGCGGCCGGTGTCACGCGAGCTTGAAAGAACCGGGGTGGAAATGAAACGTTCTGCGCAGCCCGCTGACGAAGGAGAACGACTCAGAAACAGCAAGCTCGGGTCCGGCGGGTCGCTCTTCGCCCCTCCGGGCTGGAAATCTCCTCATCCCACGGATACCGTGAAGAAGGAAGAGGAAGAGCCGAAAAACGAGTAGGCGTGAAGCTGATCCTCCTGTCCTACGGCGCCGATGTCGAATCCAGCGTCAATGACCTTCTGAGCAGGCGCGGCGTCAAGAACTACACCAAATGGACCAACGTGCAGGGAAGGGGCGTGTCGGGCGGTCCTCACCTCGGCAACGATATGTGGCCCAAGCTGAACAACGTGCTCGCCATCGTGGTGGAGGACGACGGCGTGGAGCCGGTGCTCTCGGGGGTCAGGAAGATGCGCGCCAATCTCGGCTCGGAGGGCGTGAAGGCCTTCGTTCTCAACGTCGAACAGATTACGTAGCGGCGTCTCTCCGCGTTCCCGCGGCATCTTGACACGAAAATCCCCTCCTGTTACCTTCCTCCATTAAACGACTTCCACAGAAACAGGAGGATGCGATGGAGGGACACAGGGAGAGGTGGCCCAGCAGGCTTTCGTTCGTGATGGCCGCGATAGGCAGCGCGGTAGGCCTGGGAAACGTGTGGCGGTTTCCGTACGTCGCCTATTCGAACGGAGGCGGCGCGTTCCTCATTCCGTACTTCGTCGCGCTCATCACGGCCGGTATTCCCCTGATGATCCTGGAGTACGCCCTGGGACAGCGGTTTCAGGCGGCCGCGCCGGAGGCGCTGGCCCGTATCAACAAAGGGTTCCGCTGGCTCGGCTGGTTCGCCCTCCTGGTGGGTCTGAGCATTTCCTTCTACTATGCGGTGGTGATGGCCTACGCGTGGCACTACACGATCGCCAGCACGACGCTTGCATGGACGCAGCCCCTGAATCCCGAGAGCGAGGTCGTCGTCGCGACGGCCGAGGAGAAGGAGGAGCGACTCAAGCAGGAGGAAGCCAAGCCGGAAGGAGAGAGGCTCCAGGTCTACACCCAGGACGAGAACGCCGGCAGGTATTTCTTCGAGAAGGCGCTCGGGGGATTCGACCCGGGCGGATGGATCGGGGCGAAGAAAGCGAACGAGAACCCGGAGAATACCGGGAAGACGCCGTACGTATCCGACATGTTCACCCCGGTGACGCAGCTCGTCTTCTTCACGATCCTCACGTGGGCCATCATATTCATCATCATATACAAGGGAACGGCCTCCGTCGGAAAGGTGGTGCTGTACACCGTTCCGGCTCCCGTCATCCTTCTGGGCATCCTCATCATATACGGATTCACGCTCAACGGAGCGAAGACGGGCATCGAATTCTTCCTGGAGCCGAACTGGGCGCTGCTTGCGGACGTGAAGGTGTGGCTCGCCGCGTACGGACAGATATTCTTCTCCCTGTCGCTCGGGTTCGGCATTCTCATCGCGTATGCCTCCTACGAGCCGCGGGAATCCGACATCTCCAACAACGCGTTCATCACCTCCTTTGCGAACTGCGCGACCAGCTTCTACGCCAGCTTCGCCGTCTTCAGCGTGGTCGGCTACCTTGCCGTGGCGACGAACGTGGAGTGCAAGGACGTGCTGAAGAGCGGTCCCGGCCTGGTGTTCGTGACGTACCCGATAGCGCTCGCCAAGATGGGAGCGGCGGGGAAGGTGCTGGGCGTATTCTTCTTCCTCAGCCTTCTCACGCTCGGAATCGACTCGGCCTTCTCCATAGTGGAGGCGGTGGTCGCGGGCATCAAGGACAGGTTCCATAGCGTGGACCGGCGGGTGATATGCGGCGCGGTCTGCGGCGCGGGATGCCTCTTCGGCATGATCTACTGCACCCGGTCCGGGCTGATGTGGCTCGACATCGTGGACAACTGGATGAGCAACTACGGCCTGGCGATCGTCGGCCTCTTCGAATGCATCGCGGTCGCGTACTTCTTCAATATCGAAGAGATAAGGGAGTTCGTCAACCAGCGCTCCGAGATCCGGCTGACCTACTGGTGGGACGCGTTCATCAAGTTCATCACCCCGGCCGTGCTGATATACCTGCTGGCGGTGCAGTTTTCGAAGGACCTCGGTGTCACCTACGGGGGATACGACGCGATCCTGTCCCATTCCGTCAACGTCATGGGCTGGGGCTACATGGTTCTGCTGCTCATGGTCGCGTTCGCCCTGGGCAGGAACTGGACGCCCTTCGCCTGGACCGCGTCGATCGTGGTCCTCACCCTGGTCCTCAGCTGGAGGCTGACGTCGTTCACGATCGCCGGCATGGCCTCTCTGGGATGCGTCCTTCTCTTCGGAGGGCTCATCACCTGCCTGCTCATCGCGTTCAGGGGGAAGCCGGCGGAGTAGAGGGCTCAGACGAACCGCGACAGGTGTTCGATCGCCTTTTCGAATCCCTCCTCGGGGCCGAACTGCTTGTCTTCGTGCTCGACGGAGAGCACCCCGTCGTAGCCGACTGACTTCAGCCGGTCCGTGTACGCCGCCCAGTCAATCCCGCCGGTGCCCGGTATCGAGTATCGCCACCACCCGCGTTCCAGCACGCCGACGCGCTTCAGCGCCGCTTCGTCCTCGGTCGTGTCCTTGGCGTGGGTGTGAAATATCCTGGAGCCGAACTCGTCCACCGCGGCCAGGTAGTCCAGCCTCTGCCAGTACAGGTGGGACGGGTCGTAGTTGAGCCCGACGCTCTCCGGCAGGACCTCCATCGCGGCGGCGAAGTGGTCCAGGTTCTGCAGGTTGAACGCCCAGCAGTTCTCAAAGGCGATCCTTACGCCGCGTCTGGAGGCCTTCTCGCCGAGGGGCCCGAACAGCCCCGGCAGGTCCTCTCTTATGGTTGCCATCTTGTTCTTGCCGGGCACCGGGAACCCCCCGAGTGTGCAGACCACGTCCACGCCCAGCGTCTCCGCCGCTTCCAGCACCTCCTTGAAGTCTTCCACGTACTTCTCGGCGTCCTCCGTACCGGGTACCACGCCCCGATACAGCGTAAGGCTCGATATCTTCAGTCCCGTCTTCTCGAGTATCTTCTTCACGGCGGCGCCGTTATCGGCACGCACCTCCGCCGGCTTGATATGGCCGTCCGGGCCGCTCGTCACTTCCAGGGCCGTGTAGCCGGCCCCGGATGCCCATTCGGCGATCTCCTCGAACCGTTTTTCCCTTTCGAAACGCGCGGTCAGCAGTCCTACGTACATTACGTACTCCTTTCGTTCCTGCCTTGTCCGTTGGAGCGTGACGTCGCTGAGCGGATTCGTGGTGAGACCGACGGGCCGAAGGCCCTGCCTTGGTCGGTCGAACCGCGCCCTCGGAGGCGCCATTTCCGCATGCATGGCGCCGAGAATGAGCGAAGAGACGTCACGCTTCTATCCTTACGACTCGTCCCCCTTCGTCCGCCGACTTCCATGCGGCCTGCGTGAACCGGATGTTCCGGAGGAAGTCTTCCGGAGGCGATTCGTTGCGGGCCTTTCCCGTTATCACGTCTACGAAATGGCGGTCCGGGTCCATGTCCTCTCCGGAGAGCTCCATCGGCTCCAGCTTCTGACCGTGGCCCATCGCGGCCGTCAGCTTTCCCTGTGACAGGTACAGCGCCTTCCCCCTGTCGCCGCTCACCGTTATCTCCTCCCACATAGAGCCCTGCGGAGCTGAGCCGACGACGGAGAGCGTGCCGAGCGCTCCCTTGCGGGTGCGGAAGGAGACCGCGGAGTCGATGTCCACCTCGCAGCCGCGGTTGTCTATCAGCGCCGCCACCTCGGCCGCCTCGTCCTCCAGCATCCACATCATCATGTCTATGATGTGCGCGCCGGTGTCGTTCAGCTGGCCGCCGCCCGAGAGGGACAGCTTCTGCCGCCACGTGCCGGCCACCGCCGTCAGCCAGCCCTGGCTCACGTAGGCGGACACGAAGTTGACGTTCCCGAATTCAGGGTCGTGTATCAGCTTCTTCATTGCGCGGTACGCACCCTTGAATCTGCGCTGGAAGGACACCATCACGTGCCTGCCGGTTTCCCGGATCTTGTTGATGATCTTCCTGGTCTCCTCCTCGGTGCAGACCAGCGGCTTCTCGGCCAGAACGTGGAGCCCGGCGTCGAGCGACTCGATGATCTGGTCGTAGTGCAGCGTGTGCGGGGTGCACACCAGAACGGCGTCGAGCTTCTCCTTTTCCAGCATCTCCCGGTGGCCGCCGTAGGCCGGCGGGCGCCCGTTCCCGTTGAACACCGCTTCGGCGAACGCGCCAAGCGATTCCTCGCTGGGATCCGCCACCGCCGCGATTTCCACCCCCTCTATCATGCGGAGCCGCTTCCCATGTCCGCGCGCGATTCCGCCCGTCCCGATAAACCCGATCCTCAGCCCTTCCATAGGATCTTCCTCCCTTTAGCCCGGATTTCTCATACTCCCTCGGCTGCAACGACGTATCCTGCCGGCATCTGCTTCGTTATGCAGCATGAAAAACCCGAGCTACCAGGCTTCCCCAGAAACAACAGCAGCCCTCAACGGGCACGGTCCCGGAGAGGGCTTTTCTCTTTCGTGGGTGATTTATCGTCTGTTTCGGGAATCGGGTAAATGGACGCTTCTGCGAAGGGGGTGGACTTTCTTGCTTTTCGACCTGAAGGCGCTGGGAGGCTTTCCGACGGTCTTCCTGAATACCCGACTGAAGTAGTGGGGGTCGTCGTAGCCGAGCTCGGCGGCGATCTCCTTCACGGTCAGATCGGTCGTCTCCAGCATCTCCTTGGCGCGGGCGATGCGGACGCGCGTGGCGTACTTCTTGGGCGGGACCCCGGTGAGGTCCTTGAACAGGTGGCTGAAGCTCGACTCGCTCATGAACGCCTTGTGCGCGAGCTCCTTCAGTGACAGGTCGCCGGTCAGGCTGTCGTGTATCATGTCGATCGCCTTCTCGATGCGGGATGATCTCTGGCCGGCCGGATCCGTACGGCCGCCGCGGAACTCCCTCAGCGCCCTGCGCAGAAGCACCGCGAACTGCACCAGATACGCCTTGGACATGATATCCGTCCAGGAGTCCTGCATGTTCAGGTCCAGCATCATCATCTCGAAGAGCTTCTGGAACCGCTCCGGCCACGGCAGGCTTACGACGGGCGGCATCACCCGCTTGTCGGGAAAGGCGAGGCCGGACCCCAGCTTCGGCTCCGGGAAACGGAGGCAGACGTAGCTCCAGCGGCCCGGCTGGATGTGTTCCAGGTGGTCTTCCCCGGGGTAGTACACCACCAGGTCGCCGACCTTCGCGTGGTACTTTCCGCGGCGCACCTTTATCTTCGTCGAGCCCTCGAGGACATAGAGAAGCTCGAACACGTCGTGGTGGTGCTTCGTGTGAGGCTTATACCTCCTGGCGCTGCTCTCGAAGGCCTGCACCTGCAGCTTCCCGATCTTCATCTTCCTCATCTCGGCCATACGGTATTGTATACGTTTTCGGCCGGGGGTAGAATGGCCGTCTATGGCACTACCATTCCACAGACCGGTCGAGGACGTGGGATTCGTCGAGATATCCGCCTCGGGTACGACCACGAATATCTATGTCGTCGGCCCGCCCGGGGAGACGATTCTCATCGACACCGGCACGGCGGACCGCGCCGCGGAGGTGATCGAGTCGCTGGAGGAATCCGGCTGCGGGCCCGGGACGGTAAGGGCCATCGTGGTGACGCACGGGCACCCGGACCACTACGGCGGCGCGGGCGCGCTCACCGAATGGAGCGGCGCTTCGGTATGGTCACACGTATCCACGGCCGCGATGATGGAGGACCCGTGGGGCACGTTTCTGTGGCGGGCCACCTGGCGCGACAGCCCCACGCCCGATGCGTGGGAACGGTTCATCGGGACGGGCGGCAGGGCGGTTCCGGTGTCCCGCATCCTGCGCGAGGGCGACACCGTGGAGATCGGCGGGATAACGCTGAAGGTCTGTCACATGCCGGGCCACGAGGCGGGCCTGATAACCCTCTTCGACGCCGAACGGCGGCACGCGTTCGTCGGCGACCTCATCCAGGGCGGTGCGGACGCGTCGTCCAACTGGATCGGTCTCTACACCGACGTCGAGGGCCAGCGCAGCAGCCTGAAGCGGCTTCGCGGACTTCAGCCGGAGCGGCTTTTCAGGGGCCACCGGGGCCCGCGCGCGGGCGGCGACATCGAAGCGGACATATCATGCGCGGAGGAGCGGCTGAAGAGGATCGAAGGCTGCCTGACCGACGCGCTTCGCGAAAAAGGCGCGCTCTCTCTCGCCGACGCGACGAAGATCGCGTTCGACAAGGTGCTCGGTATGCGTGTCGCGTCCGCTCCCGGATACGCGAAGGTCACCGTGAAATCGATGCTGACCGACATGGCGCTGAGATCCATTGCGCGGGAGAGAGACGATCTTACCTGGGAGCCGGCGGGGTAAAAAAGGACGAGGACAGCTCCGGTAATTTGACTCGGCTCTGTGCCTCGCCCGTATGATTTCTCGGCTGCCTCGTCCGAATAAGTATACGGCCGGTTCGTTATAAGTCAATCCCTGCAGAAAAAAAACATGCGAAAGTGTGTCACCTCCCTCGTGTCGAAGCGAATCTCTATTGAAGAAACATTGTGGATGAGGTTTCCGACGCTGCCGAAGAGGGATGATGATGGGACCTTCCGGGGAAGATGGGCTGACGAGAAAGATAGCGACGCGAATTGTATGGGGAACCGTTGCGGGAATCGCGCTCGCGTTTCTGCTCGCGTGGACGGGGATCATGATCGAGTGGAACACCGGCGTGCGTGCGATACAGCTGGTGACCGACACCGGAGCGGGAACCGGAAGGGCGGACAGCGGTGATGTCGAGATCGACACCGGCGGTTCGCGGGTCCCGTGGGCGAACGTTCTGGGCGCGTCGACCGTGAAAAGTATTTACGCCGGTTTGTTCGATACCGGCCTGGAGGAGCGCAACGCATCAACGCCGGCGGTCGAAGACGCGGTACCCAAGTACCCTCTGCTTCGCATCGAAGACAGGATGAAGCGCAGGCCGGACGGTGAGGACATGTGGGATATGCAGGAGGACGGGCTTGCCGGCCGTGAGTAACTTTTATGAAGAACGTCACTTACAGCTGTCTCGATATTCGCACAGACCGAACTGAAAAAAGTGTGTCACTTCGTTACGGCGCGACACACTTCTTCGTTGAGCCGGAAACGACTTAAGTCTTTTTGCTGTGCCAGAACCAATTAATTCCCAAAGGCTTACGGTCAGTCTCGTCGCAACTTCAATAGATAATTCCGAGACTTAATTTCGTGTGTCACATCGAAAAAGTGTGTCACCTGAACGGGTGCCCGGGCGAACCATGTATAGAAGAGACAACGGTGCATGGGTCTGTTGCCCGAAATCTACAGTACAACCTTCCGCGGTGAGGTGAGAGTTGATCGAAAAAGGCCTTGGGTATCTGTCGGAAGCCATTTCATTTCTTTCTGGGAAATCTCTATCCACGCATTGGAAAGGAGCAGGGGTATGAAGAAGGCTCTGTGGGGCGTGATGGTGCTGGGTGTGGTCGTGAGCATGGTGCTGTCGGGTGTCGGCGAAGCCGCGCCGCTCAGCGGGGAGGCGAAGGCCGACAAGCAGGTGAAGGACCTCCCGCAGGCTAAGTGGCGTCCGCTCGGCGCGCTGGACCGGGTGAAGGGCAAGGACATCGTTCAGGTGCAGACGCTGGACGGTCCGGGCGGAGACATCGAACTGATGTACGCGATGCCCGACGCCAAAGCGGTCACGACGAAGCAGATACTTCCGCTCGAGGCGGGCGGGAACGGCGAACCGCAGGATCTCACTTCTCTATTCCAGGGAAACGCTCCCACGACGGGCGCCACCGGAGAGCCGGTGCTTCCTCTCGTTCCCTGCTACATCGTTCTTCCCGAGGGGCAGGCCTACGCCGGTGCATCGGTCACGACGGGAAAGAAGGTGAAGCTTCCGGGGTCGTACAAGGTGAAGCACGCCCAGCCGGCCATACCCCTGATGAAGGGCGCGAAGGCCAAGTACGTTGAGCCCGACCCCGCGATCTACGGTTCCGATGATCCGTTCCCCGCGAACACGCTGGGAACGGTGCGGGTGCAGAAGAAGCGGGGCGTGACGATAGTGATCGTCAACCTGAACCCGGTCGTCTACCGTCCCAAGAGCGGGTCGGTGTCGTACTACACGTCGCTCAAGCTGGACATCGAGACCAAGCCGGTTGAACCGACGTTCGACACGAAGCTCAAGGTGAAGTACCGGCCGGACAAGAGCAGGCCGCTCGGCGACCAGGTCGATAACCCGGGAGCGCTTGCGAGCTACGGATCACCTTCGACGAAGGGAGGTGTGAAGTGAGGCGCATACACTGGATCTACTGGGTCGCGGCGGTTGCGCTGATCTCGACGACAGCGGTCGCCGGCGAGACGTACCACATGGTGCGCGTCCTCGCTCCGACGGACGATACAGTGAAGACGATGGCGGAGCTGGGGCTGCCTCTCGACGATTCCACGAAGGTCGGAAACGATATCGATATCCCCCTGTCGGAGTCGGACGTGAAGCTCCTGGACGGGAAGGGCGTGCTCTATAAGATAGTCCAGAAGGATCTGGAAGCCGCCTATGGAAAGGTCTGCAAAGACAACAACCTTCGCATTTCGAAGGGCGAGGTCCCCGGCCCGGGCCAGCTCGGCGCCGGGCTCGGCAATCCCCCGCAGAACATCGAGTACGGCTCCATGGGCGGGTTCTACAACTACACGGAGATCCTGGCGGAGCTGGACGAGATGCGGACCAAGTATCCG
>Ga0315555_1002383_pt1 | contig 13225 bp, 15 predicted proteins | sample SalMarSW160380MG_FD_202113 | JGI IMG/M metagenome (GOLD analysis project Ga0315555, IMG submission 202113) | Salt marsh sediment microbial communities from the Plum Island Ecosystem LTER, Massachusetts, United States - Salt Marsh Sediment SW1603-80 ...
GCAGAACTATAAATATCCCGGAAAGAATCATCACGCCGCCGATTAATGTCCACCAGCCGGGGATTTGATTAAAAAATGGAATGGCCAGAAGGGTCGCCCCGATCGGTTCCCCGAGAATGGTCATGGCCACCATATGCGCCGGCACGAATTTCAAAAGCCAGTTATATAGAGTGTGCCCGATGATGGTCGGAATCAGGGCCAGAAGCAAAAAAATCAGCCATGTATTTAATGGATAATCAGTCAGATTTTCGTTTGAGTACAGCGATATAATAAGGAGGACAAGCGCCGCCAGCGAATAGACCGGAAAGATATAACTCAGGTTGTCGAGATTGGCCCGCAGATGTCTTCCGATTAATAAATAAATCGCAGCGAAAACAGCACCGGCAAGCGCCAGAAAATCGCCGATAATGTACTCCCGACCAAGGTCAAAATCACCCTGTGAAATTACGGCTATGCCCAGAACGGCGATAATCATCCCGATAATCGCCCGGGATTTTATTTTTTGTTTGAATAAAAGCGCTTCCATTGCCAGCACAAAAACCGGCTGTGTGGCCACTATCAAAACCGAGTTAGAAATTGTCGTATAGAAAAGCGACGTAATCCAAACGGCAAAATGTAGTCCCAGCGCCAGACCCGAAAGCAACAGCAGCAGCGCCTCTTTGCGCGTAATTACTTTCAATGATTTTCTCAATTTCGGCCAGGCCGGAATTGATATAATCAATGACGCGATTCCCATTCGGTAGAAGGCGGTCGGAAGCGGCCCGGCGCCGGCGAGTTTTATCAATATGGCCGCCCAGGAGACTGCGAAAGTCGCAACCAGAAGCGTTAAATATAAAGTTCCTTGTTTTGCCATGGAATTAACATATATTTGGCAATCAATATATGGACTTTATTGATATATGTCGATATTTTTACTCATTGCTGTTCTTCTTTGGGGATTTTCATATATCGCTATAAAAGTCTCGCTGATATATCTGACGCCCGTCGAGATGATCGCCGCCCGGCTGGTTCTGGGGTCGGCGACATTATTCATCGTCTTAAAAATCAAACGACTACCGCTCGGTTTTAAGGGGAATAAAAAGAATCTTCTTGTCTCGTCCTTTTTTCTCTTTCTGCATTTCTGGGTGATGGCGACCGGGATGATTACCACCACCGCCACTAACACCGCCTGGATTCTCACGACCGCGCCGATTTTTATCTCACTCTTATCATTTGTAATCCTGAAAGAAAAAATTTTCAGAAGACACATAATCGGAATCATACTCGCCATCGCCGGAGTTATTCTGCTGGTGTCCGAAGGAGATTTGACGTCTCTGGATTGGATTTCATCGACGGGCGACTGGCTCGTACTGGGAAGTTGTGTCACCTGGGCGCTTTATACGATTGCCACCCGTAATGTTACCAGAATTACACACCCGCTGACAGCAACCTTCTGGATGATAACCGTTGCCGGTATCATAATTGTACCATATAGCTTAATTGTCAACGGCATCTCGGCGTATTACATGCCGACCGACGGCATCGTTGCCTTGGTATTTCTCGGTGTCGGTTGTCTTGCCATAGCCTTCTGGTGCTGGTCGGAGGGCTTATCCCGCAAACCGGCCGGTGAGGTCGGCATATATTTATATCTCGAACCTTTATTTACCACGACCGGCGCGGCGATTCTTATTGGCGAATCGATAACCATCTGGATTATTCTGGGAGCGTTTTTTATTATTGCCGCCGTGTACGTATCCCAGAGGCGGCGCCCGATTAATCCGATCCCGGTTGAATATCATGATTAATCTCCCGGTATTAATTGCTGTTATTTTATGGGGACTATCGTTTATAGCCACGAAGCTGGCGCTGAATTATCTTTCTCCGATTGAGATTATTGGTGTCAGGATGTTTCTCGCCGTTCCGGTCCTGTTTATATTAGTAAAGTTAAAAGGCCTGCCGATTCGTTTTCGGAAATCAGATTATATAGCTTTAATTCCCGCCTCGATAATTCTGGCCATGCATTTTTTAATCCAGGCACTTGGCCTTATTTATACAACCGCTACCAATACGGCCTGGTTGATTGCGACGATTCCGGTTTTTATTGCTGTGCTTTCCTATTTGTTCTTAAGGGAAAAACTGACTATCAGGAAAATCTTCGGAATCGTCGTCGCGACCTTCGGCGTTTTATTATTAATCTCAAATGGAAGCATAAATACGCTCGGCTGGTTGAAATCGATAGGAGACTGGCTTATTCTGTCCAGTTGTATCACGTGGTCGGTGTATACCATTATCACTCGTAATATCACCCGAAGATGCAATCCGCTGGCGATATCATTCAGTCTTCTGTTGTTTCCGGCCCTTATTCTGACAATATATGTTTTATTCACGGCGCCGATCGAACGGTTCGCGTCATTGCCTCCGGAAATAATCGCAATGCTGGTATTTCTGGGTGTTTTTTGCCTGGGTCTGGCGCACTGGCTCTGGCTTGAAGGTCTATCCCGGAAGGGGGCTGTCGATGTGGGGATTTATCTTTATTTCGAACCGGTTGTCACAACCATTGCGGCCATTCCCATTTTGGGTGAAAAACTCACTTTCTTTATGATAGTCGGGGCTATGCTGATCGTTGCCGGAGTCTATCTGGTGGAGAGAAAAACATCTTAATCCCCGGCGAAAACTCCCGATAATGTATCTATAAAGAAAAAATCGATTTTCTCTGGAATAAAAGATAATTGACACAGGAAAATTGCGGACTTGCATATTTGCAAAATCAAGGAGGATGTTTATCATGAAAATTAAAATTAATATACTGGCATGCCTGTTTTGTTTAATAGCTTTCTTGTCGGCTTCCGCGTCCGAGCTTCCCGAGGATATCAAAAAGCTATATGATTCCACGCGTACTATCGAGGCCGAGATTTTTGCACCGAAAGGGTACGAGAAGGCGGAAAATGCATTTAACGAATTACGCAACGCCATCGCTCAGGGCAAGAAACAAAGTAAAATCGACGAATTGACGGAAGAATGCCATAAGTACGCCGAAAATGTATATAAAGTGGTTGAAGTTACGAAACTGTCGCTCTCCGAATATCTCGATCCCCGGGAGCGCGCCATTCAGGCTAAGGCGCCGACCCTGGTACCGGAGTTGTATCAAAAGGCCGAAGAGCAATTCGTCAAGGCAGCGGGAAAAGTCGAAGGCGGCGACGTTGAAGACGGATTGAAGGAAGCAGAAAAATCGGTGCCGCTTTTCGATGAAGCCGAATTGAAGGCCATAAAGGTAGAGATCATGGGGACGGCCGGTTCGCTTATCGACAAAGCCGATGAAGATGAAGCACAGGAATATGCTCCCACGACTTTGGATAAGGCCCGGACATCGCTGACGAAATGTGATAAAATCCTCGACAAGGATCGTTATAACCGGACCGAGTCGATTGAAGCCGCGTCTATCGCTGAATACGAAGCGCGCCATGCATCGAATATCGCCCAGTCCGTCCGGGCGATGGAGCGCAATGATCAGGCCTGGGAAAAATTGATTCTTTTGTATGAAATCGAGATGCAGAAAGTCGCCGATGAATTCGAGATGGGGCAGCTGCCGTTCGATTTCGGCCCATCAGCGGCCGCCGAAAGTCTGATTGTCAGGGTCAGAACCCAGGAAAAAACACTGGCCGATATGGAAAATACAACCAATGAATTGGGATCAAAGCTGACGGAGATTGCCGGTCGGCTCGGAATTGAGGCCGGCCATGAAAATCTGCTCGAATTGACGTCGTCTCTAAATAATGCATTGAATGAAGCATTGAGTGAAAAGCAGGAACTGGCGACGACGCTGGAATCCAAAGAGGATAAACTCGCCGAGCTTAAACAGGTCCACGAACAGCTGGACTCGGAACTTCAGATGCGCAAGGATAAAGAGGAAAAAATCAAAACGGCCCGGCGGCTTTTGAATCCGACCGAGGGTGAAGTCCTTTATAACGCCACCAATGATATTGTTCTGCGGCTTTCCGGTCTTTCATTTACAAGTGGCGCCAGTGAAATCGAAGAGAGCCATGTCGAGCTTCTGAAAAAAGTCGAGAAGATTCTGGAAATGTTTCCCGGGGATAAGCTTATTGTCGAGGGTCATACCGATGACCGAGGCGAACGCAGCAACAACATGCGCCTTTCGGAGCATCGCGCATTTGCGGTCATGCAATATTTCAGGAAAACTCTGTCGATTCCCTCCGACCAAATCAGTGCCGTCGGCTACGGGCCGGATAAACCTATAGGAACCAACACGACTAAAGAAGGCCGCGCCAAAAACAGGCGAATCGACATACTTATCCTTCAATAAAATTATTTTTCATTTGTTTTATTCCATAATATTATTTATATTGTGGAGAAAAGATACCATTATGCGGATGTATTTTGTCCGAATTGCTGTATTATTGTATGGCATAATAGGAGGTTGTTATGAGTGAAGAGCCTGTCGGTTGTGCCAAGCCGACCGGAGTTGCGATCGGCGACAAAAAGCCGGCTGAAAAAATCGATCAAAATTCTAATCAGAAGGAGAATATTGTGCAAGCAAAAGTGGGCGGCAAAGCCCCGGATTTTCAGGCTCCTGCTTATCATAAGGGAAAATTCGTCAACATCAAGCTGTCCGATTATTTCGGCAAGTGGATATTGGTCTGCTTTTATCCCGGTGATTTTACATTTGTCTGACCCACTGAATTATCGGCGGTCGCCGGTAAGTACGATGAGCTTAAGGAACTGGGGGTCGAGGTTTTCTCTATCAGTACCGACAGCAATTTTACCCATAAAATATGGGATGAAACCGAGTTATCCAAGATGACCGAGAACGGTATCCCCTGGCCGATGATTAGCGACGGCGCCGGGAATCTCGGCAAGGTTTATGGCGTATATGATGAAACCAACGGCGTAAATATTCGCGGTCGGTTTTTGATTGACCCGGACGGTATAATTCAAGCGATGGAGGTTCTGACGCCCCCGGTCGGTCGTAAAATCGAGGAGACTATTCGACAGGTTCATGCTTTCCAACACGTTCGTAAAGCCAAAGGCGCCGAAGCCTGCCCGGCCGGATGGGAACCGGGTAAGATGACGCTTAAAGTCGGTCCGGATCTGGTCGGCAAAGTCTGGCAAGTCTGGAAACCGGACGAGTAAAACCGCGCTTCCTGTTCGGGCGTTTTTGAATAATTTTAAATCGGCACTCGCTTATTGAGTGCCGATTTATTATTGTTGCGAATATGTAATTGAGTTTGTGTAAAAAGGAAAAGACAACATGTTCGTGCATATGTCGATTCATCGGCCGAAACCGGGGAAGGAAGAATTGTTGATCGACTCGATGCACCGCTTCGGGGCGGCCATGCAGGGAGCCGACGGATTTCAGTGGGCACATGCGCTGAAAGATGAAACCAGCGGGTCATTGATCGGGTTGTCGATATGGGATTCCAAAGAGCAATGGCAGGAGACGCATCCGAAAATAGCCGAGGCGGTGAAGGACGATCCCTTCGAGGAGTGGGAAAATAATCCGCCGGAAGTTTTCAGGCTTAATGTGGTTTAGGTTGTCGATTATTCGGCCGATAATAAAAAATATATGATATGGGGGGAGATTTGGATTTAAGGGTCGTACCGTTAGATGCCGAACGCAAGGATGATTTTTATCGTGTCCATTCCGAAGAGAACGGGCATGGCTGGTGTTTCTGTGTCGCCTGGTGGACGCCGACCTGGGAGACATGGAGTAAACGGACCGCCGGCGAAAACCGGCTCATGCGCGAACAGCTTTTTGATGTCGAACAGTACGACGGCTATCTGATGTACGATGGCGACAAGCCGATCGGCTGGTGCCAGGTCGGCCCGCGTGATAGGCTTCATAAACTTGTTTTCGAATACAGATTGCCGCCCAACTCCGATGCCTGGGCGGTCAGTTGTTTTGTTATTATTCCTGCCTACAGAGAGATCGGTCTGGGCAGCTTTATGTTGACGGGGATATTGAAAGACCTCAAAGAGAGGGGGGTCAAGTACGTGCAGGGCTTTCCGCGTCGCGGGAAAGACCTGGCAGTGGATGATCTCTGGACCGGCCCGGAGAAATTTTTCAAAGAGGCCGGATTCAAGCTTGAGCGCGACGATCCCGAGTATCCGATTTACGGGAAATATTTGTAAGTGCATTTTCATTTCGAGACATTTCATTTTAAAAATGGCTTCGTTTCCGATTTTTGAATTTTTTTTGTTGGCGCACGAGGACGTACGCCGACCACGAAACTGTGCCCGGTAGGTCCTTAGACCTACCGGGATGCGGCGGGTCTGAGGACCCGCCGATCACGTTTTTAGGTACGATCTGTGCGCGGCGTATGTCCACATGCGCCGCGTTATCCGGCAGATGTGGGCATCTGCCGGACACGACAAGGTGCGTGGAAGAATGGCTTCGTTTCGCATATTTAAGGAATCCTTTTTTTGATGTTTTTGGGGCGAAAACCGGAGTAAGAGTATGAACGGGATGAGAATAGGAGAAAAAGGCCGTGACGGAGAAAGCCATTTGAATAGATTCGTCCGGAATTGGCGATAGTGATTCCGGAGTGTTTTTTTCGGTGCTATAATCCATATTTAGTCCTTTATCAAGTTTCTATATAAGGGCCGCGGGTCGGAATCAACATCGATTTAGTTGCGATTTTGAAGGCGTTTTCTTATTTTGAATAGTTAGGATTTAAAATCGTGACGGGAAGAAACCTATCGTAGAGTGGCAGTGAGACTATATTGATTCATCAAATACATTTTGTGCTTCGCACAACGTCAGGAGCGCCCCGATAAATCGGGATCTTCGACAGGGCTCCTGACCTACGGTTGCTGCGACAAGCGGTGGGGCACCCCATTCCGAATTATAATTTTGTCGAAACCCGAAGCGGGATTTCGACCTGCTTTAATTGGACAGCCGGACGTAAATGATATAAATTTTATGTTTGATTGGTGGTTTAAAAAGAATAGATTTATTCAAAGGAGAATTAAAATGCTTATACAGTTTTCCATGTTTCCGGTCGGTAGCAGCGAGTCGGCGTCGGCGGAGGTTTCGAAAATAATCGACCTGATCGATAAATCGGGTCTACCGTACAAAACCTCGGCGATGTCAACCGTAATCGAGGGCGAGTGGGACGAAATCATGCCGTTGATTGACGAATGCCGCCTGAAATTGAAAGAGAGCAATAACCGGATATATATGGTATTGACGATGGACGACCGCAAGGGCGCAAAGAATCGTCTGGGCGGCAAGGTGGCATCGATCGAGGATAAACTAAAGCGAAAAATAAAATCTTAAAATTCGGAGAAAAATATGTCGGCATTCAGAGTTGTATTGATAACAACCCCGCCGGATATGGCAGAAGTAATTTCACAGAAAATAGTTGAAAGTAAAATGGCCGCCTGCGTCAATATCGTCGACAGGGTCAAGTCGATTTATCACTGGAAAGGGGTGGTCAAGAAAGAATTCGAAAGTCTATTGATTGTCAAGACAGCGACGAAAAAAGTCGAAAGCCTGATCCGGTTTATCCGAGAGAATCATACGTACGACGTGCCGGAAGTAATTTCGATGACGATCGCCGAGGGGAATCCGGATTATCTCAACTGGCTGGACGAAGAAACGAGTTTGTGAAATTTCGGGAAGAGCAACAATGGTTGCTCTTTCTGGCATAAAATAGACAAGGGAATGAAGATTTTTGGCGACGGTAAATGTCGAAAAACCGATTATAACGCTGACGTCCGATTTCGGATTGAAGGATAATTATATCGGGATTATCAAGGGATTGATTTCCTTCCTCAATAAGAAGGCGAACATAATCGATATCTCGAATGATGTGCCGCCGTTTAATATCGATACCGGAAGGTATCTGCTGGAGACATCGTACCTGAATTTCCCGTCAGGGACAATTCATCTGGCAATAGTCGATCCGGGTGTCGGAACAAAACGTAAAATCGTGATTATTGAGACAGGCCACTGCCTGTTTGTCGGGCCGGATAATGGTCTTTTTTCATTTCTGAAAAAATCGAACATTAAAAAAATCGTATCGGTGACCAATCCGAAATATTTTCTCAAAGATGTTTCGCCGACATTTCATGGTCGGGACATAATGGCCCCCGTGACGGCGTATTTATCATTGGGGGTGGCGCCGGCGGAATTCGGCCCAGTTGTTAAAACTCTGGTCAGGGCGCGAAGAGGCAGCGCCGGGAAGGGGAGAGGCAAAATAATTTATGTCGACCGATTCGGCAATCTGGTAACATCTTTGAAGCAGGCCGATTTGCCCGGCGGTAGATTTTCAGTGTTTTTGGATGATTGTAAGATAGGTCGCCTTCGTGAAACATTCGGTGCGGTTAAGGCCGGTATACCGGTCTGTTATATCAATTCCTTCGGATATCTGGAGATCGCGGTAAATCAGGATTCGGCGGTTGATTATTTCGGTATCGGTGATATCTCAAAGGCAAAGATTTTAATTGCGCCGGCTTAAATCAGCTCATAGATTGGCATCATGAATTTCAACAACCAGGCAAACCGTCCTTCGTGGCATGAATATTTCATGCGGATCGCGATGCTGGCCGCGACGCGGTCAACCTGCCTGCGGCGTCAGGTCGGAGCGGTCATTGTCAAGAATAAAAAAGTTCTCGCGACCGGTTATAACGGGTCACCATCGGGATTGAAGCATTGTCTTGATGTCGGATGTCTCCGCGAGGAACTGGGGATACCGTCGGGGCAGCGGCATGAACTCTGCCGTGCGATTCATGCCGAGCAAAACGCCATCATCCAGGCGGCGACATCGGGTGTTTCGATTGAAGGAGGAATCCTGTACTCGACTACTTTCCCGTGCATCCTCTGCGCCAAGATGCTGGTCAACTCCGGCATTAAAGAGATTTATATATCGGAAGGTTACCCGGACGATTTATCGAAGGAAATACTGGAGGAGGCCGGGGTTGAGATTCACCGGCTGGTCGTAGCGCCGAGCCGGGAAATCGAGGATTTGATGAAATGAAATGTCCCTTCTGCGGTCATGAAGAGGATAAAGTGGTCGATTCGCGTTCCGCCCAGGATGGCCGCGCGGTCAGGCGACGGCGCGAGTGTCTCAAGTGCAAAGAACGTTTTACCACATACGAATATATCGAAAATGTCACATTGACTGTCATTAAATCCGATGAGCGACGCGAGGCGTACGAACGACAAAAATTGATCAACGGCATCAAGCTGGCCTGCAATAAGCGGCCGGTTTCTCTGAAAAAAATAGAGGCTGTCGTCGATGAAATCGAAGCCCGCCTGCACGAACTTTCGCGAAGCGAAGTCACGAGTAAGTACGTCGGTGAGCTGGTGATGGAAAAACTCCGTGAAACCGACGAGATCGCTTATGTCCGTTTTGCATCGGTTTATCATAAATTCCAGGACAAGACCGAATTTTTGAATGAATTGAAGAAGATGCTGGAATAGCCTGCGCGGGTTAATTTGCACGTCTCAAGGTTATTCTTAGCCTTAAAATTTACTTTTCCAAATATTCAGTCTTCGATGGGCAGGACAACCGCGGGTTCTCTGGCCATTATTTCCATGCATTCCGTAATACGGTCGTCGATTTTCATCGCCTTCGACAATCTAAAGAATTCGATTTCGTCGGTAGGCGATATTTCACGCATTACTCTAATAACGGCGAGGATTTTATTAATGGCATGTTCGGTATTCTCGGCGCTTAAGGGCAGATGTTCCATTATTTTCTCTATTTGTCCCTGCTTCTGGAGCATCTGGAGTAGCTGAAATTGCCCGGATATCACGGCGGCGGCGTTGTTTACATAGTGCGACATTGTCGCCAGCGCGGTGTTTTTGGCCTCGGCGGCGCCTTTTTGTCGCTCCTGCGTCAACAAGTTATTGCTTAGTTCTTTCCGCTCTTTTAATAAATGTTCCACGGTCAGATATGATTTCCAAATTTCACGATTGGCGGCGGAAAGAAGCCGTTCGGTATCGCCTATTTCCACGCCAAAAGTGCGAGCCATTCCTGCTATACGGGTAATAAGTCCCTCGGTGATTTGTGCTATATTGCTCATATCCATGGAGAGTTTTTTTGATAACTCTTCAATCGTGGTAATCCTTTCCTCCATTTTTTGATCGCTGTCGGAGAATCGATTACAGGTCAGGAGAATAGCCAGTTTGGTAATATTTCCCAAAACATCATTATTGTCTGTCGAGCTTTTATCATGGTGGGATGCAATTGCGGATATGATTTGTTCGGGGAGATGCCAGATTGTTGCCAGGCGATAACCAACCTCACAATGGTCGACATCGAAGATCTCTCGCTCCGCATCGATAAGTGATTTCCCCGCTTCCTGCCGTCTCAGGACTTCACCGTACTCATCGGGACAATGGTGAAGGAAAAAGACAATACCGATATCGTGCAGCAGGCCCGAAATCAAAGCTTCCTCAGGGCAATCGTAGCCGACGACTTTGGCTATCGATTCCGCCGCCGATGATACCGAGAAAATGAACGCGAAAAATTCCTTGGCGTCTAAACCGGTTCCGGAAGTAATATATTCCGGACGAAAAATCGCGGATGAAAGCGCCAGGCATTTGACGGTTGTGATTCCGACCATGGACACGGCCTGGTGGACTGTCCTTATTTCCGCCGCCGGGCTATAAAATGAAGAATTGGCAAGCCTTAAAATTTTGCCCGTGAGCGAGGGGTCCTGAAGAATAATCTCGGCCAGACGGCCGGACGAGAGATTTTCATTTCTCGATTCTTCGAGTATCTTTAAAAATACTCCCGGTAAAGAACGGAGTTCGAAACCTGACTCGATTTTTTCAACGATAGAGATTCTATCCATTTAGCCACCGATAAAATAATAATGTTATTATCGGCCGGAAGATTAAATCGCTGAACGCGTGCACTCCGGAAATCTATGTATTAACCTGCAATTTCTTTTTTTTGTATATTAGAAAACGCTGATTCCCTCAATAAAATGTATGAAATACCACTTTTTCGGCCTGCAAAAAGATTCGGGGGATCAGAATTGCTGATAATATCACTGATTCATTATAAGAACCGCTACAATCCCATGAAGAAAGCGGCAACCGCCCATCAGACAAGTCAATCCTCGAATTAAACCGGGATGGCATTTTTTGCCGTCAAAAACAATTTGACATATTATTGACTTCGTCGCTAATTGGCTACCGTTATGGCCGATGAGCATGCAGAAGATACGCCGGACGGATCCAAAAAAGGCTCGATGCCGTTTCTGGATCACGTCGAGGAATTTCGCTGGCGGTTGATTAAATCAATCGTGGCTATCGCCGTGATGGGCGGTATTTCATTCGCCTTTGCCGATTATGTCTTCAAATTCGTCACCATGCCACTGGGCGATATAAAGCTTCATTTTACCGAAATTACCGGCTCGTTTTATGCTTATCTGAAAGTATCATTTTTCGCCGGTCTGTTCGCCGCCTCGCCGATTGTCCTATATCAATTGTGGAAATTTATCGGGCCCGGATTATATCCCCGTGAAAAACGCGCGATTCTGCCGCTGGTCTTTTTTTCGACAATTCTCTTTCTGGCCGGAGCCGCCTTTTGCTTTTTTGTCGTCCTGCCGTTTGCGTTAAAATTTTTAATAAGCTACGGCGAAGGCGTGATGACGCCGATTATAACCGTCTCGAGTTATGTCTCCTTCGCCGGGCTTTTATTAGTTGCTTTTGGTGCTGCGTTTCAGCTTCCCGTGATCGGTTATTTTCTGGGAAGTATCGGAATTATTTCCGCACGGTTTTTGGCCAAAGGTCGGCCGTATGCCCTGGTCGCCATATTAGTCGTGGGGGCGGTTTTATCACCGCCCGATGTTTTCACTCAGATTTTGCTGGCCGGTCCGCTTTATTTACTCTATGAAATTACAATTATAATCGTGAAATTCACCGGGCGCGGAAAAACCGAAGAAGAATCTTGATAAAAAAATATAACTGTATATTTTTCGGACGTATAATTGCAAAGATAAAATTTTCGGAGCTAAAATATGAATACGGTAAAAAAATGGATTTTGGCGGTCAGGGCGCCGTTTTTCACAGGGATTGCCATCCCGATTATATTCGGAGCGACGCTGGCGTATTATATAACCGGTGACTTTCATTGGGGATTATTCATTGTGACGTTGCTGGGCGGTATCTGTGCCCACGCCGGTGCTAATCTGGCCAATGATTATTTCGATCATCGAACCACCGACGATGATATCAATCCTAATTTCACCCCGTTCTCCGGCGGTTCGCGGATGATACAGAATAAGATATTGACCGCGCGCGCCGTTATTACCGCGGCCCTTATCAGCTGGGGGTTGGCTCTGATAGCCGGTATTTATCTAACACTGAATACGCCCGGTTACTGGGTGTTGATTCTCGCCGGGCTTGGTTTTCTGGGCGGTTTTTTCTATACCGCAACGAAGCGCGCCTTTTCATATAATCGCGTCGGCGAGTTAGCGATTCTGATTAATTTCGGGATTTTGCCGGTGATGGGTACGTACTATGTTCAGACCGGGCAGTTTACATGGTTGTCGTTCTGGTCGTCGTTTCCGATCGGATTTTTAATCACCGCGATTTTGTATATCAACCAGTATCCCGATTATGAAGCCGACAAGGCCGTGCATAAAAATCATCTGGTGGTGACATGGGGCAAGAAAAAAGGGCGCGCCGGATATTATTTCTTGATGTTCGGAAGTTATTTCGGAGTGATTTTGTTAGTGCTGTTTGCCAAACTGACACCATATTCATTGATTGCACTATTATCTCTCCCGGTTGCACTAAAAACGGTCAGAATATTTTCCCGTGAGTACGAAAAAGTTAAAGAGTTAATTCCGGCGCAGGCGGGAACGATACAAGTGCATCTATTGGTCGGTCTCTTGATGTCAATCGGGTGCGTCGTCGGGGCGTTGGTCTGATTTCTAAAAGCAGGTCGAAATCCCCTTTGGGGTTTCGACTTTTTAATATGCCGGAATCCCTGCGGGCATTCCGATCTACTGCCGTTATCGGGGAAAAAGTTGTAGGGGCGACCCTTGCGGTCGCCCTTCTTTGATTTGTCACTATTGTATCATTAACGAGGGCGGGGGCAAGCCCCGCCCCTACAAACGATATCGAAAGCGGAGGGGTATCTAAATCATTGATGCTGTGGGTTTGCTGGAAAAGGCAGTACAGTTATTTTTAAGATCCCATAGCAAGCTATGGGACACCGTTGTATTCAGACGTACATTAAATCTTTAATTGGACGCCGACTTCCAT
>Ga0315555_1002385_pt1 | contig 13219 bp, 14 predicted proteins | sample SalMarSW160380MG_FD_202113 | JGI IMG/M metagenome (GOLD analysis project Ga0315555, IMG submission 202113) | Salt marsh sediment microbial communities from the Plum Island Ecosystem LTER, Massachusetts, United States - Salt Marsh Sediment SW1603-80 ...
AGGAATATCTCTCATCCCTCTTCCCCCAGGAGCGGGATGGGATCAGGGCACTGTACCAGATCTACGTTTCCATCTCAGAGGAGATAGATCGTTTCCCCCAGTCCCTCTCTTGGTTCGATCCTTCCCACTTCGAGCGGGAGTTCCCCTATACCTTTCGATACCGGGAGGAAACTCTACAGGGTTTGCTGGATGCGCTCATCAAGGACCCCCAACTCAAGGTGATCCTGGGGGTGCGCAGCTCATATGCCCTGCTCCCCCCCAGCAGGCTTTCGGTGATCGCCATGGCCTCGCTCGAGATGAGCTACCTGCAGGGTGGTGTGGCGGTCCTGCAGGGGAAAATGGAGGACTTGCCCCTGCTCCTGGCCGAGGGGCTGCTGAAGCAGAACGGGCAGCTTCACGAACGGCATGAGATAAAGGGGATCTTAGTGGAAGAGGGAAAGGTAGTGGGTGTGCAGCTCAAGGGGGGGGGGACAACCACCGCGCATGCCGTGGTCTCCAATGCCGACGCCACCACCACCTTCTTGAGGATGATCGGGGAGGAATTCCTCCCCCCTGGCTGGGCCAAGCGGCTGAAGGGAATGAAACCCTCCTTTTCCTATTTTATCATCTATCTGGGGGTGGAGGGGCACGTGGACCTTTCGTGCTCCAACAACGAGGTCTTTCCCCAGTACGATCTGGAAGAGGAGTACCGGTTGCTGGAAGAGGGAAGGATCCCCCCCTTACCTTCCTACTACCTGCTCGCCCCTTCACTGGCAAACCCGACCCATGCCCCTAACGGGTACAGCACCGTATGCCTGAGCTACAAGGCCCCCTATCGCCTGGCAGGGGGGTGGGATACAGGGGCCAAGCAGGCCCTCGGCGAGCGACTCATCGCCCAAGCCGAAGAAATGATACCTGATCTGCGCCACAGAGTCGTCCTGGACGTCAGTACCTCCCCCCTGACCATCGAGCGGATGACAGGTAACCGGTGGGGGGCTGCCTATGGATGGGCCCAGATCCCCAGGCAGGCGGGGATCTATCGCCTAAACCGGGTCTCCCCCATCGATGGGCTTTACCTGGCCGGCCATTGGACCGCCCCCGGGGGAGGCGTAGCCGCGGCCATGGCCTCGGGCCAGATCACCGCCGACGTGATAGCGGACCGATTGAAGGAGGAGAGATGAAACTGATCAAGGGCTGTGGTATCGTTATCATCATGCTCGCACTGACAGCGGGATGCATGCCAAAGAGGATACCGGAGGAAAAGGGGGAGCGCATACCCCTTTCCCAGGTCCTCACCCAGACCCTGCGGAGGTACGAAAGGATCAACACCCTGCAGTCTCAGCTCTTCGTCAAACTCGAGCTGCGGGGTGAGTACTACATCCTGCGGGGAATCCTCCTCTATGAGAGGCCAGCCCGTCTGCGCCTGCGGCTCACACACGACCTTGGCGGGACGGTTGGAGAGGTGATCTACAACGAAGGCCTGCTCTCTATCCTCCTGCCCACTGAGGGAAAGATCTATCAGGGGTGGATCGAGGAAGGGGGCAATCCGGAAACAGAAACCCTCTTTCTCACCATGGTATACGACGATTATGCGGAGACAGAGGCGGGGCGCTTCCCCACCCGCATCTACGGCGAGACCGAAGGGATGGAGGTCAGGTTCGACATGACGCTCAAGGAACCCCAGGTGGACCTCATGCTGCCGCAAGGCGCCTTTTGCCCCCCCACGGCGGGGTGGGAGCTCTACCCGCTGGAGGACCTGAAGCATCTCCTGCGAGGAATTAAGGCCGGGGCGGGGCCGTGAAGATCAAGCTCATCGTCCCGCGCTGGCCCCTAGACAGCTTTTGGGACGTCATCACCTTTAAGTTCCCCACATTGAGCACCACCCTTCTGGCCGCCCTGACCCCCCAGGAGCACCAGATCACAATCCACGACGAGAGCATCGCCCCTCTCGACTTTGCAGAGGAGTGCGATCTGGTCGCCGTCACCGCCATGACGCCCCTGGCCCCGCGAGGGTATGAGATCGCCGAGGAATATCGGCGCCGGGGGGTGAAGGTGGTCATGGGGGGGATGCACCCCACGTGGCTTCCCGAAGAGGCCATTGCCCACTGCGACTCAGTAATCATCGGCGAGGCCGATGAGATCTGGGCCGACGTACTGCGGGATGCGGCCCAAGGACATCTGAAGCGTTTCTACCAGCAGCAAGGCAGGACTGACCTCTCCCATCTCCCCCTCCCCCGAAGGGAACTCCTCCCCCCCAAGGGATATTTCTTCGAGAACACCATACAGACCACCCGCGGATGCCCCTTCGACTGCGAATTCTGCTCGGTGACGGCCATATACGGCGGCACGTACCGAACCCGCCCGGTCAAGGAAGTGGAACGGGAGATCCGGGCCCTGCGCCGGGCGCAGGCCTATATATTCTTCGTCGACGACAACATCGTGGGGGATATGCGATACGCCCGCGAGCTCTTCACCATGCTCTCCCAGTACCGTCTGCGCTGGATCAGCCAGGGCCCCATCTCCATAGCCCGGAACGAGAAGCTGGTACGCCTCATGGCCCAGGCGGGGTGCCACGGGATGTTCATCGGCTTCGAGAGCCTCAGCCCCGAGAACCTGGCATTGATGGGGAAGCGGACCAACAAGGTGGAGCGCTACGAGGCGGGGATCAAGCGATTCCACGATCACGGAATCGGGGTCCACGCCTCCTTTGTCTTTGGGTATGACTACGACGACCCCACGGTCTTCGAGCGGTTTATCTCCTTCGCCAATAGGAACAAGGTCGACGGTGCCTTCCTGCCCCTCCTGACCCCCTTTCCCGGCACCCGCATCCACCAGCGCCTGAAGGAAGAGGGAAGGATCCTCACCGAGGACTGGAGTAAATACGACATGGCCACCGCGGTCTTCAGGCCCAAGGGGATGACGATCGATGAACTGCAGGAGGGGTTTTGGTGGGTCAATAAGGAGTTCTACTCCGTGCGCTCCATGGCGCGAAGGATATTTCAGCCCTTTGCGATTCGCAGAAGCCTCATCATCTTCGGTCCCATGAACATAGGCCACTGGCCTGCGGTGCGCAAGGCCGAGCGATATTTCTACCGGGAGAAGAGCAGTGCTTGAGTTCCTCCTCAAAAAGGCCGCCCGTCTTTCCGCACAGCACCCCAAAAAGGTCCTGATCATCTTCCTCCTGGTCCTTTGTGCGGCCTTTGTGGTCACCGGCAGGCTGCAATTTGAAGCCGATTGGCTGCAGCTGTTGCCCTCAGACCGAGGGGCGTTGAAGGTCATGGTGGAAGACCTGAAGGGCTTCAACCGTTTGGAACGCCTCTATTGCCTCGTGGAGGGGGAGAAAAAGTCCGAGCTCATTGAGGCTGCCCGGGGCTTGAGAAGCTCCCTGGCGGAGCTGGAAATAGGGGGGAACAAGGCCTTCAAGGGAGTCTCCTCAGGCATGGGAACGGACATGGAGGGATGGGAGAAGGTCCTTAACCGCTATCTCTCTCACCCCCAGCTCTATCTCCAGGGGGAGGCTATTGATGAATTCAAAAGGCATCTCACCGATGAAGAGATTCAATCTCAGGTCCGCCAGGCCAAGGCCCTCCTCACCAGCACCCTTGCTTCCGGATGGAGGGGGATAATCCTCGCCGATCCTTTGGCGATGCGGGATCTACTCCTTAGGCGATTACAAGGTGGATCGCCGTGGGCCCCCTCCCTTGCCGAGGGGTACCTCCTCTCTCCGGATGGAGAGGCGCTGCTCATGGTGGCCGACCCCTCTTTCGCCTCAGCGGACGTGAGGTCTGCGCAGGCATTGGTCCAAAAGCTGGAAGGCATCAAACAATCTTTTCCCTCAGTGCGGATCTCCTTTGTGGGCCCCCACACCATGACCGTGGGCAAGGCAGGGGTGATGCAGCAGGACCTCCTGGTCTCTTTCCTCAGCTCCCTTGCCATCGTCCTGGCCCTCTTTTACCTCGCCTACCGCAGGTGGTCCACCCTGCTCTTTGTCGGATTTCCCCTCCTCGTGGGGGTGCAACTCACCCTGGGTGCCGCTGCCCTCTTTATCGGAGGGCTCAACCTCATCACCGTCTCCTTCGCGGCCATCATCGTGGGGCTGGGAATAGACTTCGCCATCCACCTCTACCAGCGCTACCACCACGAGCGTGCCTCGGGCAAAAAGCCGAACGATGCGGTGGAGATCGCCCTGACGCGGACAGGCACCAGCGTGTGGACCGGGGGATTGACCACTATCGCCGCCTTCCTCACCCTTTTGCTGGCACGGATCCAGGGGATCGTTGAGCTGGGGGCCCTGGTCGCTGCCGGGCTCTTCTTCTGCCTGCTGACCATAACCCTGGTCCTGCCCGCCTTCTTGGTCTGGGCGGAGCGCAGGGGATATAAATACAAACCTCTGAAGACATGGGGCTTGGGCCAACTCACCTCTTTTCTCAAGAACCATTATCGCCCCGTCCTCATCTGCCTCATCGCCCTGGCTGTCTGCGGCGGCTATCTCGGTACCAGGGTGCGGGTGACGGGTGGCGTGGAGGGGTTTCGTCCCCGCGGCATGGAGGGGATGGAGACCCTGGAGCGGATGCAGGAGCGGTTCGGGGGACACGGCACGGGCATGACCGTCCTCTTGAAGGGGGCGGATCTCGATCGGCTTCTGGGGGAGCAGGAGACCATTGTCTCGTTCCTCCAGGATACCTACAAAGATGGAATCCTCTTCGTCACCCACCTCGCCCAGTTCATCCCCTCCGCCGAGAAGCAGGGGCGAGTGCTCGTGGAACTGCGCTGGCGGATGGACTACCAAAAGGCGGCCCGCTCCCTTCAGCGGGCCTTGGAAAGCAAAGGGCTGAACCCCCAGGCCTTCGCCCGGACGGGGCGGATGCTCAGGGGGCTGGCCCATAAAGAGGCCCCCATCCCCCCAACGACCATCCTGCAGGAACTGACCCGCACCCCCTTGGCCGAGGTGGTGGAGCGGTATGTGGTGAAGGGAGAAGATGGTTACCAACTGCGTCAGGAGATCCGCTTCGATCCAGCGCAGGTCGATCCCCTGGAGCTGGAAAAGGCAATCCAAATTATTGCGCCAGAGGCCGAGTGCACCAGCACCGAGCTCATCGGCCTCCAGCTCCGAGGCATGGTGAAGCGGGATTTCACCCTCCTTGCTCCCCTGGCCCTCGCCGTGGTGATCATCCTGCTCTTTGCCCACTTCCGCAGACCCCTCTGGGTGGGGATGGCCTTATGCCCCTTGCTGGCCGGGGTGGCCTATATGCTGGGGGCAAGCACACTGTTAGGAATAGACCTCAACCCGGCCAATGCCGTGGCAATCCCCCTGATCCTCGGCATCGGGATCGACGACGGGATACACATCGTCCACAGATATAGAGAGAGAAAAGATGTCGGGCAAGCTGTAAAGCTGACGGGGAGGGCAGTAATCATGACCTCCCTGACCACCATGGTTGGGTTCGGTTCGTTGAGTACCTCCCACTTTCCGGCCCTGGCCTCCCTGGGCCAACTCGCCCTCCTCGGCATCGGCAGCTGCCTCCTGACCTCCCTATTGCTGCTGCCCGCCCTGCTCTGGGCAATCGGCACAAAGACAAAAAAAGAGCGTAAAAAGTAAGCTCAATTTTTCTTGCCGCAACCAACCCTTCTCTGCCTTCAGACAGAACTGACAACTGCAAGCCGATCATCGAATATTGATTTATTGTTTGCTTTCCATATGAGCAGGTATATAATTTTAGAATGGGAAAAAGGGGATAATTCCCATCGTAACTACAGTAATATAAAAATAGCTGGAAAAATTTGCACGATATAGGGAAATATATAGAAAGTTTTCCATATATTAACTCCTTAGGGCAAGAAAATAGGTAGAAGACTTGTGACTGAGCAAATCAACTCCTCACATAAACGATCAATGATTATCTCTCGTCCGGAGAAAAGACCTTACGGCGCAAAACTCATTTTTCAGGTACTCGACAAGGGGTTTCTTGGGAACCTCGAACATGTCACCATTTTTCTCGATGATGGTGCTTATGTGACGTTAGCGCCAGAGCGGCAGCCATCATGGGAAGGTGGCCAACGTTTTTCGCTGACTTTGGAGGGTTTTCCGACCGCATCACAGGCAGAAGAACATGGACGAAGGCTTGTCCAAGGGCTTCTATGGACAAGTATCAGTCTCAATTTCGGTGTCCGTCTAAATTACCACACACACGAGCCAACAAGAGTCTATGACCGCCTCCGATCACCTAGCTTTTCTATGTTCGCAGAAGGAATGACATCTTTTCCTCCCAGCTGGGTTATCGATAGGCTGCAAGCCGCTTACATGTTGCCGAAATCAGTCGACCGAACACTCCTTCTATCGATGGAGATATTTTGTGCTTCACACTTAGAGGCTAGTGATCGGGCTATTTTTCTTTCAACTGTCTCAGCCCTTGAACCATTAGCCAACGCCGAGCGTCTTGGTCCTGATGTAGATACATTCATTGATGAGTGTTTAGCTCAACTAGACAAAAAGATCGAATACAGCCGGAGCATCGACAATCAGTACAGGGGCGGCTTAATGAATTGAGAAAGGAATCAATTCGGCAGGCATTAAAAAGAGTAATTAGAGTAAAACTTCCCAATGATAGCTCAGCACAAGCTATTATTGATTATGCTTACAATCTGCGGAGTCAGTTAATTCATCGTGGTATTCCTGACGATTTAGATATCGACTTTTCGATAGAAACTCGGAAAGTATCTTCAATCCTGAAGCAACTGTACGCGAAAGAGTTAGGGTTCACAATCAACGATGAATAATTACCCAAAAAGCAAATCCAGTGGGCGCGGAATAAGCTTACGCGATATGGCTCGGATGTTTGCTCGCGCTATTGATTTACGTCGGTAGGTAAAAAAATGAAGCTTTCTCTGGAAGCATTGATTGCCCAATATCAGAAATTATATGAAGTTCTGATTGAGCTAAACCTTAACCTTCAAAATTTAGCCATACAGAAAAGACAAGAAATATCAAAAAAATATTCCTCTTGGAACACGGAAAAGGATGCAAGACTTTCTATTTTTTTTAGACTTCAAACTGCGATAAAAAATAATCAGTTTGGTATTACTTTCGTTCAGGCTTTCCTTGATCCAGCAAAATTAAAAAATTTGCCAATAGTACACATCGAATCCATGTTCCTAGAATATGATAAGTTTATGAGATTTTCTTTTTTTCAATTTATTTTTTCACAAATAGAAAGTTCCATTAGAATATTTATGCGAGCCATTGATATTGATGCCTATTATAAGAAAAAATATCCTTTTGGTAATATCTATTCTTTCATCGATAATTATCTCGGACTTAAAAAATATAATGATTTATTTTATTTTTTACGTCTAATTAGAAATTCTATACATAACAATGGTATGTATTTCCCAGATAATCAAAAAGAACCAATTATTAATTATCGAGAGAAAAGTCATACATTTAAAATTGGAAAGCCAATTTCATGTGGGGATTGGATTACCCTATTTAATGTTACAGAGGATATAGTAAGTGCATTAAAAGAAATAATAGAATCAAAAGAAATATCAATTTTAAATTTTATTGATGATCCTGTACCCACCGTTTAAGAGATTGATCGGTGGTTTATAATTAACTTACAGACCGCGGCATAGAATAATAAAATATGGAAAAATATTTATTGCCTAACCTGTAACTTGTCCGCCTAGGATAGAGTCAGGTCTACACCCTTGACAAAGAAGGTGAGAAATTTTATTTTTGATCTTGACTTACGTAAAATAAGAAGGCCAATAAACGGAGGTGCTTTATGATCAAGAATATGGGTGTGATTGACCGGATCATCCGGGTGGTGCTGGCGCTGGTCGTTTTGGTTTTGTACTTGACCGGTGTCATTTCCGGCTGGCTGGCCATTGTCCTGGGCATTGTGGCCGTTATCTTTATGCTTACCAGCCTTGTCGGGTTCTGCCCGGCGTATGCGCTATTGAAGATCTCGACCCAAAAGAAAAAAAAGAAGAAATAGTAGGGCATTCCCTAATTCCTTAACACCCCAGCAGGGCTATGGATTCTTCCGGAGAGGCAACAGAGGACCTCCGGGAGGATGAGGGGGAATTTTTTTTGAATAGACCCTTTTCAAAACGCCCCTTTTTATGAGACCATAGGAGAAGGAGGGAGGAGTATGAAGCCACTACTGGTTCTAACTGCCTTCTTGGCACTGAGTGCCCTGCTCATTGGCCCCACGTCAACTTTTGGGCAGGGGCTCAAGCCGATCCAGCTTGTGCAGCCCCAAACGGAGGGCGGCAGGCCCCTGATGCAGGTGTTGCAGGCAAGAAGCTCTTCGCGCTCATTCAGTACAGAGGAGTTGCCCTCGCAGGTGCTTTCAAATCTGCTGTGGGCGGCCTTCGGGATCAATCGCCCCGCTTCGGGGAAGCGCACTGCACCATCTGCGCGGAATCGGCAGGAAATCGATATCTACGTCGCCACAGCCGGTGGCCTGTACCTGTATGATGCGAAGGCACACTCTCTGGAAGCGATCCTGGCAGAAGACGTCCGCGCTGCGACGGGGCGCCAATCCTTCGTCAGGGAGGCGCCGGTAAACCTCATCTACGTGGCGGATTTTTCAAGGATGGGGGCGGCAGATGACGAGAAGGTCCTTTATTCGGCTGCGGCCACGGGTTTCATCAGCCAGAATGTGTACCTGTACTGTGCTTCCGAAGGATTGACAACTGTTGTGCGTGGCTCGATTGACAGGCCAGCCCTGGCCAAGGCGATGAATCTGCGACCGGAGCAGCGGATCACCCTCGCACAATCGGTGGGATATCCCAAGAAGTAGTTATGGGAAAGGAGCGAACGGTGACGGTTGGAACCTGACCTTGACAAACACGGGACAAAGAGTCTAAGCAATGATCACAGCGGATGCAGTCACCCGCGCCGCTGAACCGGACAGTATATGAAAAAAATGCCTCAAACAAAAGAATAAAGGAGAAAAGCAATGGCCAAAAGTCGTGATACTAAAAAAGATGTAAAGAAAAAGGCGGAAAAAACTCTCAAAGAGAAACGGCGTGAGAAAAAAGAGAAAAAAGCAGACAAGTAAAAATAATCGAGCCTTGGAAAAACATGCGCTCGAAGCTTTCTTCTTAACACGCTGCAAAATATACAGCTTCATCAATTGTCACAGCGGGTAAAGTAACCCGTGCGGCTGAACTCTGCATTAAGCTATTGTGAATGTAGAGCCATATCTAGGCAGTCACGCATAAAAATTCCAATGAAGGAGGTTAGTTGTGTCAAGAATCGCAATACTCTACTGCAAGCGTGTCAAGGATCAATCCTGCATCGCCTGCGCAAAATGCTACAAGGCCATAGCGGAGAAAAATGGTGCGTTCGCTCAAGACTCAGAGATCGACCTGGTCGCCATGACCGATTGCGGCGATTGTCCGGGTCTTGTGGTACCGAAGGTGCAACTATTGAGTGAAGTCACCAAGAATCTGGACCGGCCGATCGAGACGCCTTACCTTGGAACCTGCATGAGGATGGCAATGGAAACAGCCGAGTGTCCGATTGATTTCGACACACTCAAGATCATGTTGGAAAAAAAGTTCGGCGTAAACGTGGTGCTCGGAACCCATGCGTATTAAAGACGATATACGGTTCCACAACGCCGATATGATTATGACATTAAGATATGTTACAATCTTTCTCCATACGATTCACATGAGGCACACCCGCGCCGCTGAGCGCGGCGAATAGAGGAGGACAAAAAAATGACGTATCGTATCTCACCTGTGTGGTGGCCAATTATAGCTCTGTCTTCACCTGTCCTTCTCCCCATGTTGATACGTAAAAATCGCCGATTCAAGAAGAACATACAGCGGTCACATGAGGTAAACGCAGAACGAATCGAAAGGGCAAAGCCGTTAGAATTGCCTCAGCTTGATCATTTGGAACTGACTGTCTTGGTAGAGCAGAAGACGGAGCACGGCTTTCTGGGTGCACCGGGGGTGTCCTACTTCATTAAGACCGATCTGGGGGCCTTACTTTTTGATGTAGGATTCGGCCCGGAGATCCCAACCTTGGCCCATAATGCCCGCAAGATCGGCTTCACGTTGGCGCACGTAGACGCGTTGGCGATTTCTCACCTCCACCCCGACCATATGGGTGGTCATCAGGCCGTCCGGACAAATCAGGTGACCCTGCCCCGAGAGATCGGCGATCCGAAAGGACAACCGTGCTTTGTGCCCGCCGAGGCCGGCGCAGAAGGATTTCAAACAGAAGTAGTCGAAGGCCCCCGAATGCTGGCAGCGGGAGTCGCCTCAACCGGGCCATTGGCGCGAAGCCTTTTCTTTTTCGGATGGACTGAGGAACAGGCCCTTGTCGCCCATATCAAGGGCAAGGGGCTCGTTGTGCTCACCGGCTGTGGCCACCCGACCATTGAAACTATTATTAAGATGGTGAGAAAAATATCTGACGAGCCGATATACGCCGTGGGCGGCGGCCTTCACTTCCCCATCACCGATAGCCCTATGCAGCGGCGCGGTCTAAAAATCCAAATGATCGTCGGTACTGGCAAGCCCCCGTGGAGGAGAGTAACGGACGCGGACGTAAGCCGCACCATCGACAGCTTAAACGCCGCCGGCCCCCAGCGTGTCTTTCTTTCCGCACATGATACCTGTGATTATGCTATAGGTCGGTTTAAGGATGGGCTCAGGTCAGAGACCGACGTGCTGAGAGCAGGGGCAACGTATCAGCTCTGAATAAAAACTCCTTCTTGGAGGGTAGGAACAATAAGGGGTTTGTGTTAAAAATGCAAAATAACCTGCCAACACAAAACTTGATTATCGCAGCGGTGCAATAATCCGTATTGCTGATCGTCAGCATTAAAGCCTTTGTTGAATCATATTTTTTAACCGGAAAGGAGGCAGGCGTGGAAAACCAAGAGGCGTATCAACAAGCCAAAGAAAGTGTAGAGACCAAGATAGGATTTTACATACATCTGACAGTCTATGTGGGGGTGAATATTCTGCTCGTTATCATCAACCTTTTAACCTCTCCCCGATACCTCTGGTTCATGTGGCCGCTGATTGGATGGGGTATCGGCGTATGCTTTCATGCCCTAAGGGTCTTTGTGTTCACCGCAGGATCGGCAATCAAAGAGCGAATGATCGAGAAGGAGATGGCAAAAGAAGCTCGTAAAAAGCAGGGGTCATAGGAAGCAGTTCTGCGTTCTTATAAAAGATTGATTGGTCTCAATCAAAAAGTTCGAATTCCCAAATCTATAAAGCCCAGAGGTCTGGCATGGCATTGTTGACCCCCTTTCGAAGGTTGTTGAAGCTCTTTCATCCGGAGGGCATTCCGAAGCCCGGGGCACTACTCTACAACCTGATAAGTAAAACCGGCATCTTTCAACGAAACTATGATATCTTGGTTCAGGATGTCCTGAACTACTGCGAACAGGGCCAGATCCTGGACATAGGTACGGGCCCCGGCTGGCTCCTCATCAAGCTTCATGAGCACTCACCAGCGCTGCATTGCCATGGCATCGACATTTCACCCTCGATGGTGGCAAAGGCCGCAGCCAATGTGCACTGGACCGGTCTTGCCGGCGTTATTGAGGTCAAGAAAGGTGATGCGTCTCATATACCGTATGAGGATGCCTTTTTTGACGCAGTGGTGAGCACCGGCTCTATTCATCATTGGAAGGAGCCGGTGAGGGCCCTCGACGAAATCTATCGTGTCCTGAAAGACGGGGGATATGCCCTCTTGTATGATATTGTGAGCGATACGCCGCGATCGGTACTGAAAGCGGCGGCACGTGAGTTCGGCAGATTACGGATAATGCTGTTGTGGTTACATGCGTTTGAGGAACCGTTCTACAGTCGGCAGGCCCTTGCACTATTGCCCGAATCGTCGCTGTTCAAGAAGGGTCGCACACAGTTTGCCGGCGTCCTCTGCTGCCTGGTAGTAAGAAAAGAATCTTGAGTTGAAAAGCTGATTTTCCCGCAGCCTATTTGTACTTGACAAGCATGAATGATACATCCTATGTATTATATGAGGGTACGCGGTAACCCATCCCCCCTGATCGCGCTTATTATGAAACATGGTATTCATAAACAAGAGGAATAAGTGCCGATGAACAACACGTATCAGCCACCGAAAGCCGCCCAGATTTTGATAATCATCGCCGCCTTCGTCGTCGTTGCGGCGGGGATGAGTGCCGCCAAGGCCATCATCGTCCCCTTCTTATTGGCGGCATTTATCTCAATTAGCGGCTCACCAATCCTCTTTTGGCTGAAAAAAAGAAAGGTCCCGACATGGCTTGCCTTGTTAATCGTCATGTGCGGAATCCTCTGCTTCTTATTGCTCATAGCTGGTTTGGTGGGATCTTCGGTGAATGATTTCTCCAGCAAATTGCCCTTCTATGAAGCCAGGCTCAAAGGGCAGACAAATGCTGTTTTGGACTGGCTGGAGGGGATCGGTTTAGATGCCGCCCGTCTTGAGTTAAACAAGATATTTAATTCCGCGGCCGTTATGAAGTTCGTCGCCAGCCTGCTCAACGAACTGGGCGGGGTGCTGAAAAACGGTTTTCTGATCCTCCTCACGGTCATCTTCATGCTCCTGGAGGCCTCGAGTGTCCCCGCCAAGGTGCGCACCATATTTCGTGACCCCGAGGCCTCATTGGGGAACCTAAAAAAGTTTACCGACACGGTCGTCCGGTATATTGCTATCAAGACATGGATCAGCTTTGTTACCGGTGCCTTTGTGGCCATTCTCCTCACCATTATGGGTGTCGATTATCCCCTCCTGTGGGGGTTGTTGGCCTTTATCCTGAACTACATTCCCAACATCGGGTCCATCATGGCAGCAGTGCCGGCCGTTCTCTTGACGATCATACAACTGGGACTGGGCCGGGCCCTCGTGGTTGCCATCGGCTATGTCGTGATCAATATCGTCATGGGTAACTTCATCGAACCGCGCCTTATGGGGCAGAGACTGGGGCTATCAACATTGGTAGTATTTCTTTCCTTAATATTCTGGGGGTGGATATTAGGGCCTGTCGGCATGCTGCTGTCGGTCCCGTTGACCATGACGGTGAAGATCGCCCTGGATAATTCGGAAGATACGCGCTGGATCGCCGTTCTGCTTGGGTCAGACGGAACCAATCTGTCAAAACCCCCTGCTGCTGAAAAACCCCGCCGAAAAGGACGCAAAAAATAGGGGGCGCTTCTGTAATCGTGATAAGTGATCGCTAACAACCTCAGAGCTGTATTG
>Ga0315555_1002387_pt1 | contig 13209 bp, 11 predicted proteins | sample SalMarSW160380MG_FD_202113 | JGI IMG/M metagenome (GOLD analysis project Ga0315555, IMG submission 202113) | Salt marsh sediment microbial communities from the Plum Island Ecosystem LTER, Massachusetts, United States - Salt Marsh Sediment SW1603-80 ...
TATCTCTTATTGTGGGAGGTTCTGGTGGAGGAAAAGGGGATTTGGCATTAGGTGGAGGACCTAATATCAAAAAAATAGATGATGTAATGTCACAAGTTTATTCCATAATAGAATCAAATATAGGATGAGTACAAGTCTGATTACACACTAGTACCTACACATTTTATTTTTCCACATTTTTCCTTTTCAACGTTGATTGAGATAATGAACGAATCTCTATTGGTACAGATTGAGGAGCAACCATTAATGTTTCTTCTGACACCATCTTAAGTGTTGCATGGAGTTGAGCAGAAGTTTCTTTCAAAGATTGTAAGAATTCGCTTTTTCTTTCTGGATATGCTGTAATTCTACTAATATTCAGAAATATAAGATTCCCTTCTTTTACTTCATCCATTATGTGTTCAGCTTTTACAATATCAATTAAGGAATAGAACTTTACACCTGGAGTACTCTGTTTTACAGGTATATCCTCTATTTCTTCTGCGGTATTTTGTGAAAACTTTCTCCTAATACCCAATATTTACACCTATTAACCTAGTTGTAGACTATTCTTAAAAGCAGATTAATACAGCAATAACATTAGGGTAATACTACATACCGTTAATAATGAAAAAATTGATCGTAAAATAAAATAAAAAGAGTTTTTGATTTTGTTAAATTGCTAGAATTTCCATGGATCTCTAACATATACTGGAGCGCTAGCAGCACCTCTTTTGACTATAACATTAGCTAACTCTAAAGAATCAACTATTTCTCTAAATCTATTTCTTAATGTTACTGGTGTTGTTTTTGCAACCTTAGCAACTTGTTGTTGTGTTCTTCTCTCTCCAGTTCTAATACCGGCAATATAAATTGCAGCTGCTGCAACACTTAAGGGATTTTTACCCATGTCCAATCTTCTAGATTTACTTTCTTCAAGAATTTTGAGTGCTTCGTTTTGTGTTGCTGTTGTTAGTTCAAGCTCACTGCATAATTTTGCTAATAAAACTGCTGGATCAATTGGTGTTGGTTTAATATTCAATTCTTGAACATATAATCTGAAGCATCTCGCAATAACTTTCCTGTCAGCTTTAATGTGTTTTTCAATATCCTTCAAAGTTGTTGGATTGTTGTATTGCCTTGCAGCGATATAAATAGCTGCTGCGACCATCGATTCGATGCTTCTTCCCCTAATTAAATCAGCTTTCAAAGCTTTTCTATAAGTAGTAGCAGATGCTTCAGCTATTTCTTCACTTAACTCAAGCTGACTTACAATCCTTCTTAATTCGCGTAATGCAATTCTCAGATTTCTGATTTGAGATCTTGAATCTCTTCTGTTCAACCATCGTAATCTTCGCATTTTTGCCATTACATTTGGATCCAATTTCTTGCCAAAAATATCTATGTTACCAAAACTAATCTGAGATGAAACACCATAATCAGATTTCAATGCAGATACAGGAGCACCTGTTCTACTTCTATTGGCTTTCTCCTCCCCAGTAAAAGCTCTCCATTCGGGAGAGGTATCAATTAATTTAGAGACCACTAATCCACAGTTGCTACAAATAGATTCACCACGAGTATAATCATTAATTATCTCACTGGAATTACAATTGGGACAGCGTTCTTCACTCACACTACTCACTCTATCATTTGATACACATGAGCTTATATAAAGCTAACTAAATAAAATACGACAGAGGGCGTCTAATCCCAAAATTTGATATATAAGAAAACTTTTGTTTAATAAAACGATTTGTTTATATATTGTTTATCTGATAAGGTTATTTCAGTTTAATGCAAGTAAAATAATAGTAGAAATAGTAATGATTAACTATTTCTTTTTATTTTTTTGTTTCTTACAACATAACCTATCAACATTACTGAAAAGATTGCTGATATAATCGCATAAGGAGTTGGTGTTATAGTTGTTTTTTCAGGTAGAACTACAGTATAAGTTATTGTAACATTTATTTGATTTCCTGCTTTGTCTTCAGCCATGACTGTAATAACATAAGTTCCACTTTCCATGTAATTGTGATAAACAAAAGTATCTCCTGTAGCGTTTTGAACTGTTCCATCATCCCAGAAGACCCACACTCTAAATATACCAGTATAGTCGTCAGTATAATCCAAATAGAGTTCAACATATCCATCAGTAATGTCAGTGTTATTGTTGGTGTGTTTGAAAATAGTTAAAGTTGGGGGATTAAAATCTAAATAAATTAGAACACTAACTGAATTGTTGACTAATATAGGTGCTTGTGTTTCACGAATGATATTAACAGTAACATTCAAAGTCGCATTGTATTCAACAGTAGTTTCTGGATAGACATGATAGGTTATATTATCTGCACCATCACCAAGAGTCTCAATCGGTGAGCCATCATCAAAGTCAAGAGTTGCTTCAACTATCTCACCCCTAGCTATTTCAGCAGTATACCAGAAAGTAATATTATTACGGTTTAAGTAGGATTTATTAATTGGATAAAGAGATAGCGTTGGTTTAGAATCTTGAATTATGACCTTATGCATCAGTCCAAGTGTTTCATTATAGAGTTCTCCGTAATAGATATTATAAGCTTCATAACATAGGACATTTCCAGCTGATAAACTACCAATAGACACAAGATATTCCCTTACTGTGTCATTGTAGCCAAATACATTTTCTTCAGAATAAGTTTGGTTTAGTATCCCTTCGATTTCTGTCCAAGGTATTATTCGAGTATCATTATATGAACTCTCTTGAACATAGTAGTTGATACCAAAAGTTTCTGATTCTGTTGTATTAAATGTTGTAATGTTGAATCTGATATTATCTACATCGGTAAGAGTATCGCCTAAAGTTATTTGGGAGTAGAAATCATAACCATTGTAGATAGCTCTAATTCCTAGTAGGTTAGAATGAAGCTGATTTTGAGATCCCCACGAATCCCAGCCATAAGAATTGTTTGCGCAGAAATAAAGTGTTCTTACAGAAAAATCAATTGTTGCATTAAATTCAACATAAGTTTCAGATTCAGCAGAAAAATTCATTTGAATAACGCTAAGTGAACCATCAAAAACATTCACTGAGGCATTCGTTATTATATCTCTATAGACAGATGTAACTAAAGTAACAATATCTGTCGGACTTCCGCCATATACTCTATAAGATACGACTATAGGTTTAGTTGTATCATTTGCAGATGCTCTATATATGCCATTGGCACCGGTAGTTGCAACATTATCAATATCACTGAACTCTGGTGGAGTTCCATCTTCATTTACATATAGATAATGCCATGCATCAAGATGATTAAAAACAGCCAAGTCTTCAAAAGTTCCATTAGAGAGATTATTTACCCAAGCATACCCTCTAAATTGTGTTAAATTTGTAAGGGTGAAAGTACCCTCATAATAGGTTAGTTCCTTAAGATTATATGAAAAATTGAGCGCTGATCCACCTGTTGGAGTAATATTTAGACCCGATCCTGAGCCATAAATGTTAACTCCATCCACTCCTGCATAACGACCAACAGAGTATTTTACAACTATTTCTGTTCCTTCATTAAAATTAATAATTGTGTTTTCTTCGTTTCCATCTGCAGTCAAACTTACAAGAACAGGTTTAGTTGGATCTGTTGCAGCAGTTACTTTGTTATTGTTCCATTGTCCAAATCCTATTGTGATTGTAACAAGAAGAATAAGTATTAATGAATGTAATTTTTTGTTTTTCATATATCTTCACTTGAGTGTTGCTTGGTAGTGGTATTTAAAACTATTTTTAAGCTTTATTTCTAATGATTTTTTGATTCTGCTAGATTCAAATTAAGTTTTATAGGTTAAGGGGTCGAATACTACAAATACAACTGAACAACCGTAGTTCTTCTGAACTTTTAAAGAAGAACTGAAAGTTTCATACCCATTTGTTCCCCAAGATTCATCTACAGTTGCTTGTCTTTCTTGTATCATTTCCATAAGACCAGCTATTGCTTCATGCTCTACTTTACTATGATCATTACCCGTTCTTTCATATGCAAGAAAGCATTTAAGTTCTTCACCATCTACTAAAGAAGTTATTCTTGCCAATGAGATACTACTACAAAGAGTATCTCCTTTTTTTCCTAACTTCAATGCTCTAACAACATAAATAACCTCACTAAATGGAACTATTTTGTGACCATTTTTAATTGGAACAAAAGTTATTCCTTTATCTTTGTGTATTTCTGGAAAAATCTGCTCTATAGGAGGAATAGATGAGACAATCACATGATTTTGATAACCTAAACCACAGTTCATGTAAGCTTTATCCATTGCCACAAGTTCTGAGACATCAGATTCTCCGATACCAGAAGTAATCCAAAATCTTGTAGGGACACCCATAATCGTCGTGCAACATCAGTTTTTATCTTTAAATAATTGTCGGAATGGTTTGAAATCAGCTATTGTCATCGACTTTTGAAAAACTATTTAAATTGAATAAAATCCTATTTATTACCAAAATATCTTTGTTGAGCTTAATGATGGATATTAAAGAATTTTTTCAAAAAAACGATATTGAATTTATTCAATTTCAGTTTACAACTTTATTTGGGGAATTTAAATCCGTAGAATTTCCAGTAGTAATTTGGGACAAAATGAAAGATGGAACAGGAGTAGATGGGTCATCACTTGGATTTTTATCAACTGAACAAAGTGATATGAAAATTGTTCCGGATTTGAAAACTATTGCAATACTACCATGGGAACCTCGAGTTGCTAGATTTATATGTGACATATATGATGATAATGATGTACCGCACTCAACTGATCCTAGAAACATTCTCAAAAAAGTGATAAGACAAGCAAATGAATTGGGTTTTGAATATAAAACTAGACCAGAACTTGAATGGTATTTTTTGGATTATGATCTTGAGCCTTTTGAAGAAGGTCAATATATGGATACTCTTCCTTTTGACGAACTTGGATTTTTAAGAAGAGATATAGCAAACGACATGCTAGCAATGGGTGTTCAAGTCAAGACTATACATCATGAAGTAGGAAATGCACAACAAGAGATTGAGTTGATGGTTCTTGATGCACTAGTCCAAGCAGATAATACTCAAACAGCAAAATTAATAGTAAAAGCAGAATCTCTTTTCAATGATCTTATTGGAACTTTTATGCCTAAACCTTTTCCTGAATTAGCAGGAAATGGTTTTCACATACACCAATATCTCACTAAGAATGGAGAAAATATTTTTGCTGATAAAGAGAAAGGAATAAGTGATACTCTCCGTTATTTTGTTGGTGGGATTCTGCAACATGTTGATGCGATGACTGCAATATTTAATCCTACAACTAATTCTTACAAGAGATTAGTTCCTGGACATGAAGCTCCCGTACATAAATCTTGGGGGATAGCAAATAGAACAGCGTTAATTAGGGTTCCTGGGTATGAAAAAAGTGCTAGAATCGAATTTCGAGCTACAGATGCAGCGGCAAACATCTATCTAGCTTCAGCATTACTTCTTGCAGCTGGTCTAGAGGGAATAAAGAACGAAATTGAGCCTATAGAACCAACAACAAAAAATATCGAAGAATTAACAACAGCTGAAAAGGAAAAGATGGGCATTAAAAATTTGCCAAGTAACCTTTCTGAATCTCTTGATGCTCTAGAGAAAAGTGCATTCATAAAAGAAGTTTTAGGAAAAGAATTAGTAGAGATTTTCCTCAAAGTCAAACGAAATGAATGTAAGGAATTCGAAGCAGCTAAAGAAGAAGGAGAGGATTCAGAATGGGAATGGGAATATATTAAATACCTTGAAAGAGTTTAGCTTATATTAAGCTATTTTTTTCTTTTAATAATATTATAAAATTAATTTTTTCACTAGAGATAAGAAACCCTTTATAAGTTACGAAAACCTATATTTGATAGTTGCACGGGTGAAGGCAGTGAGTTTTGAAAGGGAAGATGTCTATAATTTAGATTTTCAAGAACTAGAACTTCCAAGTGTAGCTTTAAGCAAAAGTAAAAAAACTCAGATTTTAACTCATATTTACTTATATAGAGCAATAGATATTCCCTCTTTTGCTAGCACGCATAAAATTCAAGAAGATTTAATTAAGGAGTATATTCGACTTCTGATTCAAGCTTTAATTATTAGAGGATCTTATAGAAAAGAGAGATTCATTCTTGCTTCTATCTATAGATATCCATCAATTTATCCCGGTAGATTGAATAATCAAAGAAAATCTATTTTGGGAATAATAGCTCAGACTAAAAAAGTAGACATAAATGAAATATCAAAAATTATTAGGAAACCTAAAAATGAAATAATTGAAAATCTTTCTTTTCTTATAAGTAGAGGACTTTTGATAGGTGCTCTAAAGGATAATGAATTCATAGCAAGTTATGTTTGGAAACCTACAGAGAAAGTGAAGATTGATACTACTGATACTTTCTTAGTTGGAACTTGTATGATTTTGCGAAATGCTGATTTGTCTAGAATTGTGAAATTAACCGGGATTTCTGAAGAGCACGTACTAGAAAGACTTACAGCATTAATGTTCCATAGAAAACTTGAAGCTAGATTTACGGTATCTAAAAGTTTACTAGGGTCTGATCAGATAATAATAAACATTGAAAAATATCTGATCGCTCCGCGTATATTACCAGTTAGTGCTTTAACAGGAGATGAAAAAGATATAGTAGGTTTTTCTCTCATAAAAAAAGAAGTGAGTATAAAAGAATTATCGACTTATATCGATAAAGATTTTCATGAAGTATTAAAAATTCTATCACTACTAACTGCTAGAGGAACCTTTCAATTCATATTTAATGAGAAAAATAAAATTATCCCTATAGTTTTTCCTGATTTAAAACCTACTGAGACCATAGAAGAAATGGCAACATTATCTTTGTTCAATTATGAAGCTCTATTTGGATTACTCTCGACCACAAATAAAATTTCTTTAAGAAAACTTTCTATATTAATGAATAGATCAGCTGAAGAAGTTCTAGATGGAATTATTACTTTATTTCTTGAGGGATTTGTTTCATGTACATTAAGAGGAACCACTATCATTATTGATAGTCTAAGGAGATATTCACGGGCTCAAGAAGGTACATTAGAAAGGTGGGAAAAGATAGTCTTGGGGATGGTTATAGCAAAAACGAATATTACTACCAAAGATATAGCTGAATCTTTAGGAATAGACAAATATGGTGCTAAAGAAAAAATGTATGGATTTTATGGCAAAGGATTGATAAAAGGAACAATATCAAACAATAGTTTAGAACCAGAAGAAATCCCAATTTTCCCTCCTCTAGTTCAACTAGATGACTTACCGATATATTACCAAGAGATTTTTGGATATATTATTGCTAACACCAGAGTGTCACTCAGAAATATCTCCAAATATTGGGAAAAATCCTTTATTGCAACTAAAAATATCATTTATGAATTAGTGGGATCTGGAATACTGAATGTCTCAATGAACAGAGTTTATGTTTACTTAAAATCACATCAAAAATATTTACCAAGTCTTGAGCTAAGAGAACTTGGTGAGATATATATTAAGGTGGTAAACGAGATTGAGAAGTCAAGAAGAAAACGGGTTAAACTTACCCATATTGCAGATAAAGCAAAAATACCGCCTATAGATGTCTTCAAACTGATATGCCAATTAATTGCTCAAGGATTCTATACTGGAACATTGACAACTTCCTACTTCGAAATAACAGGAAAACTCACACTACCTTCAAGAAAGAATTTGTGTTTGAATTGTGGGCATGAACTTAAATCAGCATATGAACCTTGCAGTAATTGTCAACAACTACCTCCAAAATGCTCAGTATGTCAAGGACTAGTTAAACGCGGAGATATGATAATTGAATGTCCTTCATGCAGTAATTTAGCTCATGAAGAACACATGAATCAATGGTTAAGAATTAAACAGGAATGTCCAATATGTAAAACCAAAGTAAGCAAGAGGACATTGAAGAAATATCAAGCATAAATGTGATTATGATGGAGTTAAAAGATATTCAAAATAAATTTCACGATTTTTTAAAAGAGAGAAATTGGTTAGAATTTTCAGCTGGCGATGTTCTTCTTCACCTATATGAGGAACTTGGAGAGATTGGAGATCACTTGCTTTTCAAATCAAGATACAAAACTGAAAATGGTCATAACAAACCTAAGGAAGCGGATCTACCAAGAGAATTTGCTCAAGCATTTTCACTTTTTCTTCAATTATGTATTTATTTGGATATAGATTTAGAAAAAGCTTGGCATGAAGAGATTTCTAAAATGAAAAAGCGATTTCCTATCGATACACAAAAATAAGGTTAAATCTATAACAGAATAGATGATTTCTTCTAAAAGAGATACAAAGCAAGCTAAATCAAAAACCAAGACTATAATAGCAGTATCAAATGTATCTAAAAATTATCAAATGGGAGAGGTAGAAGTACAAGCTCTCAACTCAGTCTCGTTAGAAGTCTTAAAAGGGCAAATTGTTTCTATAGTTGGACCTTCTGGAAGTGGTAAAACAACATTATTGAATCTCATAGGTGCACTTGATTATGTAGATTCTGGAATCATAAAAATCAATGGAAAGAGACTTGATTCAATGTCTGATAAAGAATTAAGTCTATTACGAAGAGATACTATAGGTTACGTTTTTCAAAATTTTAATTTACTTGAAGAGATTAATGCCGAAAGAAATATTGAGATGCCTTTAATTTTAGCGAACAAGAAAAAAGAAGAAAGAATGAAAAGAGTTGAGGATCTGCTAAAAAATGTGAACTTAGTTGATAGAAGGAATCACAAGCCAGATCAGCTTTCGGGAGGAGAACAACAGAGAGTCGCTATCGCTAGATCTTTAGCTAATAATCCCCAAATCATTCTAGCTGATGAACCTACTGGAAATCTAGACTCTCATACTGGAGAAAAAATTCTAAAATTATTGATTGATTTGAGTAAAAGCAATAACAAAACACTCATTTATGTAACACATGATACAAATCTAGCTTCACTAGCCCAAAGACAACTTTTAATGAGTGATGGTCAAATTACCAAAGATCTAACTAGATAGGATTCAACTGTTTTTCTAATGAATCTTTAGGTTTGGATCAGCTTTTAAAAAGCCATAAAATTTAATTTTCTAAATCTTGAAGTGCAATTTTCGCCTGATCGAGAATCTTTAAACTCTATTAATCTCTTTATTGCATAGAACCTATTTCTATCTTTTTTAGAATGTTCTAAACTATAGAGAGCTTTGTGAAACCATTCCTCGTCTCTCTTGTCTATATTTTTCCCACTTCTCAAAAAATGATTAACAATATTTAACCTTTATGAGTTCATCTAAACTTTCAATTTAATTATGCAACTTATAATTTAGAAATATTAATATAGCAAGCGAGTCGTAAGAAAAATAGTGATAATATTATGGCTCGCCCAGCTGCATTTATAGGAGGAGCTTTAACAGCTATAGGTATTTTTGGGGTTATTATTTCAATAGTACAATTGACATACGGTTATTGGTGGCTACTTTTTTATCTTGGCATTGGAATCATCGGAGGATTCTCGTTAGGATCAGTATCTGCTTCATTCAGAGAGAAAGAGAAGAATGCTTATTTGACACTTACAGGATTTATGCTTGCAGCATTAATTTTACTAACTGTTTTTCTTGGAATTTGGCAAAGTGACTATGAAGCTTTACAAAGAGCTATACCAGGTTTATGGGTTATCCTTATTTCTGCGTTTTCGGGCTTGATAACCTTTATTGGAGCAACTCTGATGTCAGTTGGAGACAATTTTAAAAGGTAATTTTGTCATTAATACCATCAAAACCTTTTTTTTATATACCACCTTACATTTGTTAAGAACATTAATTATTACAAGAGAACGATGTTTATGACTGACATAAAATTCTTTCATCTAGGACAGTTTTTCAGCCTAAGAGCTCTAATTACTACAATTATAGGAGTAGGATTAATTGCTGTTACTGAATTTGTTCTTCCGTGGCGAGAACTACTATATATTGAAGCACTGCAACAATGGATTTCTCCTGCAACAATAGTTTTCACTCTTGCTGTTATTATGATAGCTTCAGCTGTTGCAAAGAATATTGTTTCATCAATATTTTTGGCCATTGCTGCAATTCTTTCATTCTATAATCCTTATGCAACCGCCTCATTATACGGTAATCTTTTTAATGCTGGCTATATCGCCATTAGTGTTATCTACGGTTTTACAGCACTACTATCTGGTATTTTTGCTTCTGTACAGATGACCGGTAGAACTGCATTATTGTGGATAGGGATAATTTATGGATTACAAGGATTGATAGGCGCAGGAACAAGCATGTACCTTAGTTTCAATTCAGCTCAACAAGCATACCATGATGCAAATCTAGGAATAGCTTTTGGAGAATCAATTAATGGATTTCCAGTTTATGATACGGTATTCGGAATCTTTTCGATTATCTATATGTTGGTCTTCCTAATAATCTCTAGAAAAAGAGTCTCCACAACAGTTACAACAAACAAACATGCAATTATCGGACAAATTCTGATATTCTTAAGCATTGTCGCTGGATTACTTTTCATGGTCTTCGCTGGATTCAGATACACTCAAAATGATGCGATTGCAATCTATGGACAAACAAATGTTGAATTTATGAATATGATATTCTCAAAAGTACCAGGTGGTGAATTCACCTTTACTAAATACTTGAACATTTTCTATGTCTTGCCAATTGTAGGATTTGCAATTGGTATTGCAATGGGAATAATGGTGTATAAAAGAGCTCAAGGAACAACAGATAAAATGAGATTCAATTTCGAAGGATCATTCTTATGGCTAAATCTAGCTCCATTAGTAGTTTGCTTACTTCTAAGCAACGTGGTTATTTTAGGGATAAACTCTAGCGCTTCTTTCTATCTTAACTTACCTGCAGTTACAGCAATCTTTACAGAATATACTTTTCTGTTACTAATCAATATGCTTGTGGCATACATTATCTTTAGAATAATAGCATTCTTCAAAGCAATATCCAAGAAATGATTTTCATTTCTTTTATTCTATTTTTTAAAAAGCAATAGTCTCTTGTTCGTCTGAAATTTTCTGTTGACTTCTACTGGTTACCTGAGTTAATCTCTCTTTCATTTTTGGATTTAAACCAAATAACAAGGATCTACCTTTTTCTCCGGATACAACAACAACATTCTTGTCTTTTAATCTCTTAAGAAAACTCTTTGTTCCCATGTATTTACTTCTATATTCAGATGATGGTAACTTACCATATAAATGAATAGTAATTTCTTTTGCTGTAGCATCCTTATGCATAAGATATTCGCAAACTTGTCTTTCTCTATAGGGAAAATTATTGAGTGCTTGTTGAATCATAAATTTATCATGGTCTTCAAGTCCATCTTGTACTGTTGATGGTGAAAATAAGTCTAACACTTCAGAAACATCTTCTTCACTTACAGTTTTAGAACCTTTTTTTAGCGTATAAGTATAAGCATTAGAAAGTATAGAAATAAAAATCCAAGGATTTCCTACAGCAGTACTCCATGCACGTTGAATTGCATTCTCAGAAAATACTTCATTTACTCTGAAAGAGGCTTTATTGAGAGCATAACACATTCTTGAGCGAATAAGCTCTTTTGCTTCAACAAGTTTCAAAGCAGGGATTTTTATACGATATGTAAAATCAGACCATCCTTTCTCCATTAATCCTGTTCGACTTAATTGCATATTATTTTCATTTACGGATATGATAGCTGAAAAATTCCCTTTTAATGACTTATGAATTTTAGCAGTGTCACTTGAGATATCACGAAGTTTATCACCTTTAAAATCATCTAACAGTACCACTATGAGAGAATTAGTGTTTTTAACATAGTTTTGTAATTCAAACATATTAAGCTCTTTTGTTGTGAAGAATTTATTCAAAACTTTTTCAGATATCTTTTGAACATATTTAGTAAAAAGATATTCTTTGAAATCTTCGTCATTAAAAAGAATTACATGGATTTTATCAAATTCTGTATATTTCCAGAGAGATTCCTGCATTCCTTCCTTTAGAAGATACATAAGATATGATTTTCCTGATTTTATATCTCCACTAATTGAGTTAATGGAATTTCCTGAACTAACAATCTTAATCAGATTAGCTATTTGGCTGTTTAAGTTTTCAGATGAAACATATAATTCGGGGAGAGGTTCCATAGTCCAGGGGTCTCTTCTAAATTCTTGATTTTGTACATCAAATTCGTCATCTTTGATATATTTAGAAATTTTAAAGACCCGATCTAATAGGTTTTCTGACAAAGTATCCCCAGTTCTAATTGTAAAATTTTCTTTATATACTTTGTTACGTCGGAAAAACGAAATTTAGATTTAAAGCCACTTCTTTCTAATAGACGATAAAAATTATTAAGCTGATTAAATAAAATTTTGATGAAAATAATGTTTCATGTATCATCACCAGCTAGAGTTTGTCTTTATGGAGAACATCAAGATTATCTTAATCTAAGAGTCATACCTGCTGCAATCAATCTGAGATTGAACATCTTATCAGAATTTTCATACCAAGAAAACATTCTAGTAGAAAGTAGAGATTTAAAAAGAAAAACCTCAATTTCAAATACTCTTACGGAATTATATAGTAAAAAAGGAAGCTTAGAATCTTATCTTGAAGCTGGTATGTTAGCATTGAAAAATAACTTCCCAGATTTAGCAATTCCAGCATTAGAAATAATCATCGAAAGTAAAATTCCAATAGCTAGCGGTCTATCTAGTTCAGCTGCACTACTTGTAGCATGGGTAAAAAATCTAAGCGGTTTACTTAAACTTAATTTATCAAAAAAACAAGTAGCTGAGCTTGCATATGATGCTGAACACAATATTCTTGGAGTACCGTGTGGGAGAATGGACCAATATGCTTGTTCTTTTGGAGGCATCATCAGTCTTTCAGGTAGTAATCCTCCAGAAGTAGTTGAATTAAATAAACCTAACATCGACTTAATTGTTGTCGATAGTCAAACTCCAAAGCTCACTAGTGACGTTCATGGGAATAAAGTAAATCGAATTAAAAGAATTATAACAAATTTCGAAAAAGAAACACAGTTAAAATTAACAGAGTTATCCTTAGATATTTTAAAAAACAAACAAAATAGATTAAAAGATGCAGATTTCAAAATTCTTAATGGTGTAATATCTATTAAAGAATATACAGAAGAAGCTGAATCAG
>Ga0315555_1002388_pt1 | contig 13205 bp, 9 predicted proteins | sample SalMarSW160380MG_FD_202113 | JGI IMG/M metagenome (GOLD analysis project Ga0315555, IMG submission 202113) | Salt marsh sediment microbial communities from the Plum Island Ecosystem LTER, Massachusetts, United States - Salt Marsh Sediment SW1603-80 ...
TATGGAAGACTGGGAGAAACGACTCAATCAGGTGCAGCCCCCGGATTCAATTGTGCCGTCTCATCGGGATGGACTGCGAAAGAAACTTCAATCCACATCGGTTCATACAGGTCACCGTGCAATTCGCTCGATCGCTGCCTTGGGTTTGGCATTGCTTCTTGTGCTCAGTGGATTGACTGTCGTGTATCCGGGATGGGCGAAGGATATGTGGCGAGTTGTTCTCGTGCAGAGAATCAGGATTCGCACGCAAGAGGGCCACAGTATAACAATCAACAAGTATGAATCTGAGGCAAATCTTCAATCCGGCGATACAACGAACCAGATGGTGATTCTTGAAGCAGGAATGGAAGATGGTGATTACATTCAGCGAGAAGGAGGCACCATCACAATCACCACATCCGACGGCGACAAAATCTGGATCGTTAATGGAGATACGGTCGAACCGGAGAATGTGGCGATGACTCTTGATGTAGAGCCGGAAATGGCGGGCAATTTCGAACTTCATCAGAACTACCCGAACCCCTTCAATCCGACGACGCAAATCTCTTTTGAGATCAAGCAAAGCGGCCTGGCCAATCTGACCGTGTATAACCTGACGGGGCAAAAAGTGGCAACACTGCTGGATGGCTTCACCGATGCCGGTCATCACACCGTAAATTTTGACGGAGCCAATTTGCCCGCTGGAACCTATCTATACACTCTGGAGGTCAGCGGCTATCAGGTTTCCAAGAAGATGGTCCTGCTGAAATGATGCGTGAAGCAGCCTGTGTGCCCGTTTTCCTGTGGTGATATCGGTCAAGAAAGAGACATTCAGACGACAACAAAAGCCCTTAGGAATTTCCTAAGGGCTTCATTTTGGTACCGTCTGTTGGACTTCAATTCGTGTTATCTGCGTGAATTCATCGACCCTGGCCAGCCCCCTCGGCGATTCACGGTCACTGTCAAGACGGCTCAGGAATCGGCGTTCGCATGTGAACATCTCGCTGAGGGAACGGAATCTCTACGCCGTACTCTCGGAACTTCCGCACGACTGCGAAGTTGATTTCCGAGCGGATTATGTGATGCCTTTTGGGGTGATCAATCCATACTCTCAATACGATATTCCAGGAAGAGTCGCCAAAATCCACAAATAATACATCCGATTCCGGCTTTTTTAGCACCGCGGGGTGTTCGTCAGCAACCTCCTGCAGGGCCTTTCGAACCAAATCCGGATCGGAACCATAGGAAACTCCAACTTCAATCATCAAACGAATTTTTGGATCTCCGTGAGACCAATTGATTACATTGGAGGAAATGAATTCTGAATTCGGAACAATGATTGCAATGTTGTTTAATGTGCGAATTGTGGTCGATCTCATATTAATGGCGACCACATCACCTTCGGTATCACCAACCGTTACACGATCACCGATTTTTATCGGCCGTTCGAATAGTAATATTAGACCCGATACGAAATTCGAGGTGATGTTCTGGAGTCCGAAGCCGATTCCTACAGAAAGAAACCCAAGAACGACCACTAAACCGCCCAGATCAATCCCGGCTGACTGAAAAGCAACAATAACCCCGACAAACATGACCAAATAATGACCGATCCGAACCAGGGCATATTGGATACTTTCATTTATCTGGAGCCGGGATAAGATCCTGTGGAGCAGTCTCTTGTTCAGAAACGAGGATAGGACAAAGAACACCAGAATGATCAGAAAAAAGAGAAACAGGGACGAGAGGGTGATCGGTGTCTGGTTGATTTCAAACAGCTTGTAACGAAAAACCCGGATGACAACATCTGAAATATCTGCAATACTTTCTGGAAAACTCATGTTGCATCTCCCAAAGGTTATGGGGCTCGGCAGTCAATCGTGGAAAGGATTCGTCCTCAGGCACATTTGCTGCCTTCAAGCGGGGCTTGCTTGCGTAAATTTAATTTATTTTATTGGCAATTCAAAAGCAATCTGATGGGACAGTGGGGAACTTCTTCCGCCAGGACTTCGCGGGTTGGACCATCCCCCGCCCACCTGGATCCAAGTTCAAGAATATTGCTGGATTAGGACTATGAACATGTCGTCACAGCGTGCCACTCCCGGCCATGCGTTCGGCACCGCCCCAGTGTTTCTTGCGACGATCAGTACGATCCTCGGCGCTATCCTCTTTCTGCGTTTTGGATATGCGGTCGGTCATACGGGTCTGGTTGGTGCGCTACTTCTGATTCTCATTGGGCACGCGATTACCATTCCCACGGGCCTGGCTGTGGCGGAAATCGCGACAAACCGAAAGGTTGAAGGCGGAGGAGCGTATTTTATTATCAGCCGTTCATTCGGAGCGACGGTTGGAGGTGCGATCGGGATATCTCTCTATTTCTCACAGGCAATTTCTGTGGCGTTCTATCTCATCGCATTCGCGGAGGCCTTTCGCCCACTCTTCCCTTGGATACTGGCTCATGCGGGATTTGTGCCTGACGTGCGGCTTATTTCCATACCGGCGGCGGCCATCCTGTCCTTTGCAATCATTCGCAGAGGAGCCAATCTCGGAGTGTTTGCTTTGTGGGTTGTCGTGGGGATTCTGGCTGTTTCGCTTGGGATGTTCTTCACGGGAAATCCTACGCCGAACGCACCGGCAGATGTTTCTTTATTCGGCCGTGTACGGAACGCTGACGGGTTCTTCTATGTGTTTGCCATTATTTTTCCGGCTTTCACAGGAATGATAGCCGGTATTGGATTGTCAGGTGATCTAAAAAATCCCCGGCGCTCTATTCCTTTGGGTACGCTGACAGCGATTTTCGCGGGGATGATTGTCTATGTGCTTGTAGTACTGAAGCTGGCTTACAGTGCTGCTCCGAAAGAGCTGGCTTCAGATCAGTTCATAATGAGCCACATCGCCGTGTGGGGGCCGATTATTCCTATCGGTCTTGCCGCCGCGACACTTTCTTCGGCCATCGGCTCAATCCTTGTCGCTCCTCGGACACTGCAGGCTCTTGCTATTGACAGGATTCTTTTCCTGCGCACGTGGAACCGTCACCTCGGCCATGGCGTAGGAGACACCAACGAACCTGTTAACGCTACGATGGTCACCGCGATAATCGTGCTTGTATTTGTTGCCGTGGGATCGGTGAACTTCGTCGCGCAGATTATCAGTATGTTTTTCATGATTACCTACGGCGCTCTCTGTGCCATCAGTTTCCTGGAACATTTTGCGGGCAACCCGTCCTATCGACCCACATTTCACACCCGCTGGTATTTGTCTTTGATTGGTGCTGTCGCGGCGCTTGTCATGATGTTTCAAATGCAGCCTCTATATGCCACCCTTGCTGTGGTGGCGATGGCGTTCATTTATGTGGGTTTGAAGCGAACACACCGAGGAGAGCGCGACCTATCCGCCGTCATCAAGGGAGTCCTGTTTCAAATGACGCGGCAGTTGCAGGTGCATATTCAAAAACGCAGAGCAACCCTGGATATGACGAACTGGAGGCCGTCGTTCGTCGCCATTTCTTGCCATTCCATCTCACGCCTCGCTATTTTCGATTTGTTGCGCTGGATTTCACATCACTACGGTTTTGGCACATATATCCATTTCATCGAAGGTCACTTAACCGTCGAGAGCAAGCGCAATGCTCAAGACATCTTGAACCGTCTCATCGCGCAGACTCAAGCCAGTCGCGCAGGAATTTATGTGGATACGATTATTTCGCCGGACTTCAAAACCGCCGTATCACAGATCGTGCAGATTCCTGGAATCGCTGGCATGGAGAATAACAGCATCCTTTTTGAGTTTAACCGGGATCATCCCGAGGATCTCGAAGGGATTATCGAAAGCTGTCGCTCTGCCGCCTTCGTCGGATTTAATGTCTGCATCCTGCGTTTGTCAGATCGGCATTTCGGCTACAAGCGCAACATTCATATCTGGCTCACGGCGGGAGATTTGCGAAACGCGAATCTGATGATTATCCTCGCCTATATCATCGCCGGTCATCGAGAGTGGAAGGGGTGCAATGTCAAACTTTTTGCGGCATTTCATCCCACCGAAGTGGCTCGCGAAGTTCGGCGACTGAATCAACTCATTGCAGAAGGTCGGATACCGATTTCCCTGAAAAATGTGCAGCGGGTTCCGCATAATCCGGATGTCGAATTCGATGATCTTGTATCGGCGCATTCCGAGATGGCTGATCTGGTGATTACAGGTCTGTCCCTCAAAAAGATGGTGCGGGACAAAGGCAAGTTTCTGACGGGCTTCAAAGGGATTCATGACATCCTGTTTGTTCGTGCAGGTCAGGAGATCCTTATTACACCATCCGAAGAGAACGGTGAAGTAGCAAGCCTGCCTGAGAAGAAACTCGATGAGGCCACCGCTGCAGAGACCGATGGCGAGAGCACCGGTTCCACATCTTCTGGGGTTGGTTTGACTTCTGGAGAGGCACCGTCTGACGTGAATTCCTGATGTTGTGCAGGACACGTCAGTTCGCTCAACTTCGACATTCCGTCTGACAGCAATGACTGACATCGGACAAGGGAAACGGGCTCTTGGGGGAAGAGAGCCCGTTCTTTTTGCCATACCTGCCGGAGCAGCACAGTGGCATCACGGGAGGACCCGGTTGGAAGCCCGTCCACTTTGAAGGCCATCCGGGACTCCTGCGGAACACATCCAAAACATCAGGCGGCGAGGGTGGAGTTGATTATTTCTGTCTAACATAGTATCTTATTTGTACTAAACCCCACCAAGAGGGGGCCGGAAGGTGATGGAACCAGGCCCCGAGTTCTAAGGAAATACAGGCTCGCTTATCCGAGAAAAATAGGGAAAGGCTGTCTATGGTCGGCAAATCCTTTAACGCATTCGAAATGGCACAAGCCCAATTTGACAAAGTCGCCGACATCCTGGATTTGGATTCAGCGACCCGGGAATTGCTGCGCAATCCTCTGCGCGAATATCACTTCAGCATACCGGTTCATATGGATGACGGAACCATCAAGGTCTTCCGTGGATTCCGCGTACAGCATAACGATGCTCGAGGTCCCAGTAAAGGCGGTATTCGCTTTCACCCGCAAGAGACGATTGATACTGTGCGCGCTCTTGCCATGTGGATGACATAGAAGTGTGCCGTCGTAGATATTCCCCTTGGGGGTGGTAAAGGAGGAGTGATCTGCGACCCCCACAACCTAAGCGCAAGAGAGCAGGAACAGATTTGCCGGGGATGGATACGCCAGCTTTCAAAAGTCATTGGGCCGTTGGTCGATGTTCCTGCGCCCGATGTGATGACCAGCGCGCAACACATGCTATGGATGCTCGACGAGTTTGAATGGATTCACGGTGGACACTACCCCGGTCTGATTACGGGGAAGCCCGTCGGCATGGGTGGTTCCCTGGGCAGGACGGAAGCGACCGGCTACGGCACCGTGTTCACCATCCGCGAAGCTCTGAAGGAAATGGATGTGAAGCCGGAAGACACCACGGCAAGTTTCCAGGGTTTTGGGAATGTCGCCCAATATGCCATCCGCCTTTATGATCAGATTGGCGGTAAGACGATCTGCGTGTCCTGCTGGGACCAGCAGGATCAGACTTCGTATAGCTACCGCAAAAAAGACGGAATCAAACTTGAGGAGCTACTCGGGATCACCGATCGGTTCGGCGGCATTAGCAAAGACAAAGCCCGCGATTTGGGATATGAAGTGTTGCCCGGCGATGCATGGATTGAACAAGATGTAGATATCCTTGCCCCTTGCGCATTGGAAAATCAAATCAGCGCCGACACGGTCGGCAAGATCAGCAAACGCGTGAAATTGATCGCCGAGGGTGCCAATGGTCCGACGACACCGGAAGCCGACAAGGTGATTGGAGAGCGCGGAATCTTCATGCTTCCTGATTTTCTGGCGAATGCCGGTGGCGTCACTTGCAGCTACTTTGAACAGGTGCAGAGCAATATGAACTACTTCTGGGAAAAGGATGAAGTCCTCGGCAAGCTCGATGTGAAGATGACCGCTGCCTATCTCGCCGTCAGTGAACTGGCCCGCCAGAGAAAGCTCTATATGCGCGATGCCGCGTATGTGATCTCTGTCAGCCGCGTGGCTCAAGCCTGCAGGGATCGCGGATGGGCTTAATCCGGTTTTCGGAGGCCGGTTCCCGACCCGTCCGGAGACCCTTGTTCAGAACGATGTAACTCATGTGGCGAGTGTGCAGAGATCTTTGGCTTTCGTATACTCGCCACGAATTTTCAGAGGCCGCAGCCTCCTTGAAAGAGGTCCCCGAGAGCACGAAGAATCATGAATGCCTGTAAGTCTGCCCCGAAACATCGCGTCGCCCGCTTCGACCGTGAGTTCTTTGTCTCGCGAGAAAAGCTGACCTGTATCGGTTCCGGCGAATTCGGGGGCAAAGCCAACGGCCTCATCTTCATCCATGATACCATCACCGAGGGAATCCGTTCCGAGGATTTTCCGAGAATGACGGTTGACATCCCTCGGTTCTGCGTACTGGCCACGGATGTCTTCGATGCGTTTCTGCGGATAAACAATCTTGGCGATATCGCGTTCTCTGATCTGTCTGATGATCGTATCGCTCATGCCTTTCAGAACGCCGAATTCCCCGCAGCGCACATCGGGGATCTGATGGGGCTTATCTCGAAAGTGCATCAGCCACTGGCAGTCCGGTCGTCGAGTCTGCTTGAAGATGCCATGCAGCACCCATTTGCCGGAGTCTATGGAACAAAGATGATCCCCAATAATCAGTTTGATGTTGAAACCCGATTTCACAAGCTGATTGAAGCGATCAAATTCGTTTATGCCTCCACTTTCTTCCAAGAGGCGAAAGCATATATCAAACGCATTGACCAGGATATCCGAAACGAAAAGATGGGCGTCGTCATTCAGGAGGTGGTGGGCGATCGTCATGGTGACCGGTTCTATCCTTCCCTGTCAGGAGTTGCGCGGTCATACAATTTCTATCCGACGGGCAAAGCAAAACCTGAGCAGGGAGTGGTGGATCTCGCCCTGGGTCTTGGGAAAACCATTGTGGACGGCGGCGTCTGCTGGACATACACTCCCGCCTATCCCAAGACCAGCGCGCCGTTTGCGTCCGTACAAGACCTGCTCAAGCAGACGCAGGTCGAGTTCTGGGCTGTCAATATGGGGAAGCCACCTGCCTACGATCCCATTAAAGAGACGGAATATATGGTCAAATCCGGCTTGGTTGAAGCCGAGAAAGACAAAACCTTACGCTTCATCGCCTCAACTTACAATGCTCAATCTGACCGCCTTTCACCCGGAATCGGCATCACAGGGCCTCGTGCGATCACCTTTGCGCCGATACTTCAGTTGGGCGATATACCACTCAACAAGCTACTCATGTCACTTCTGAAGCTGTGTGAGGAAGCGGTCGGAGACCCGGTCGAAATTGAATTCGCCATGATGCTTGATCCCGAACACGGCCTTCCGGCCCGATTCGGCTTTCTCCAAGTTAGGCCTATGCTGGTCTCTGACGAACAGGTGAACATTGATCCGAATCTCATGGTGAGTGACAAGGTCTTGGCTGCGTCGGAATCTGTCCTGGGAAACGGCTGCGTGAATTCCATCCGGGACATTGTCTATGTAAGGCCGGATTGCTTCCAAGCGAAACATACGCGTGAGATAGCCGATGAAGTTGAGCAAATGAACCGGCGACTTGTCGATGAAAAGCGACCCTACCTCTTAGTGGGATTTGGGCGTTGGGGCAGTTCCGACCCGTGGCTTGGTGTCCCTGTGAACTGGGCTCAAATCTCCGCGGCAAAGGCCATCGTCGAAGCGACCTTACCGGACATGAATGTCGATCTGAGTCAAGGATCGCATTTCTTTCACAATCTCTCAAGTTTTCAGGTAAGCTATTTCTCCGTACACCACGATAGCAGGTTCAAAATCAACTGGGCATGGCTGGATCAACAACAACGAGTTTCCGAATCCCGTTTTGTCCGACATGTGCGACTGTCATCGCCGCTGCAAATCATCGTGGACGGTCGAGGCGGAAAAGGGGTGATTCTTTATGACTGAAAAGAAAGATTTGACTGACAAAGCACTCTGGAGACTCAAGGAGAGAGTCAAGGAGCTCGACTGTCTGTACCAGATCGAGGAACTCCTCACGGACCCGGATGCTCCGCTTGAGTCAGTGATGAACGGGGTGATTCAGGCGATTCCACCCGCCTGGCAGTATCCCGAACTCTGCCAAGCCAAGATCCGGTACGAAGAATCAACCTATTGTCCTTCAGATTTCGTGGAAACACCCTGGGCACAGTTCGCGGATATTGTTGTTCAAGATAAGGTCGTGGGAACCATTGGGGTCTACTACAAGAGAGAAATGCCCCAAGCAGACTCCGGCCCCTTTTTGAAGGAAGAAACACGACTACTCAACACAATCGCCGATCGCTTGGGTCACTATCTGCAGTACCAACGGCTAAGAAAAATGCATCAGGAATGGCAGTTGGCCAAGCAGGCTTTGCCCGATGGTCAAAAGGGGGATTGGCGTGCCGCCCTTAATCTCTTGCGCCGAACCGATCACGACCTCTATCGTCGGATCTTGCGGAAGATGTTCGTCCGCCTTCGATCCCAAGGCATCCGTGAAGCGGAAATGCTCCGAGAGCGCTTTGAGTCAGACACCGCACAGGATGCGAACCGTCCCATTCGCAAGAAGGGTGTTGATATTTCCTCTCAACTCACGGAGGAAGTATTCGACATCGCTGCCATCTACTTCAGCGACGAAGAGATTCTATCGTGGATCCAGAAATGGATTCAGGAAGATCGGTGCAGTTTCTTGGTTACAGCATTGGAGAAATTCGATACACCAATCAATGAAATCATTGATGCGATTCGCCGTTTTCATCATCTGTCCACGGAGGGAATCACACTATCACTAACATCCGAAAAGGAAGTCCGCGTCTCTCTTATCAGGCGGTTTCTCAGTGACCAGTTGGAATACATCAACGTCGCAAAAGAATACCTGAATATCGACGACTTCCATAAGCTCCTTCATCGCATCATCTTCTGTGTTGGGAGCCACGGGAAAGTGGGCGGAAAGAGCGCTGGCCTGTTTCTGGCTGCCCGCGTTGCCAAGAAACTGAGCAGCGAGTTCGAAATTTTGCGTGACCTTAAGACACCGAAAACCTGGTACATCACCTCAGACGCCGTACTCAGTTTTGTGACTTACAACGACTTGGAGGAACTGGTTGAGCAGAAGTACAAAGAGATTGATGAGATTCGCCGGGAATACGATCAAATCGTGCAGGTCTTCAAACACTCCAGCTTCCCGCCGGAGATTATCCAGGGACTCTCGATGGCCTTGGACGAATTCGGGGATGTGCCGCTGATCGTGCGAAGTTCCAGCCTGCTTGAGGATCGATTCGGAGCCGCCTTTTCCGGGAAATACAAGAGCCTGTTTCTGGCCAATCAGGGTACGAAGCAAGAACGCCTCGATGCTCTTATGGACGCCGTGGCCGAGGTCTATGCGTCGATTTTCAGCCCGGATCCCATCGAGTATCGTGCGGAGAGAGGCTTCTTGGACTTCCGTGAAGAAATGGGTGTCATGATTCAGGAAGTTGTCGGCCATCGAGTAGGAAAGTACTTTTTACCCGCCTTCGCCGGAGTCGCCTTCAGTAACAATGAATTTCGGTGGTCGCCGCGCATCAGCCGGGATGACGGGCTGATCCGCATGGTTCCAGGTCTCGGCACACGAGCCGTGGATCGCCTGAGCGATGACTATCCCATTCTCATAGCTCCTGGTCAACCCGGTCTTCGCGTCAATGCCACGACCGATGAGGTGATGCGCTATTCGCCGAATAAGATCGATGTCATCAATCTCGAGACGAACTGCTTTGAGACGATCGATGTCATCAAGTTCTTGCGCGAGTTTGCCCCTGAGTTGCCGTGGCTGAATCAGATTGTTTCCGTATGCCGCGATCACCATATTCAAATTCCCACCGGACTGCTTCTTGATCTCACCGGGGGTGATTTCGTCGTCACTTTCGAGGGACTCATATCACGAACACCCTTCGTCAAGAAGATGCAGACGCTTCTGAATGTGCTTCAAGAGAAGCTGGGCACGCCTGTAGACATCGAGTTCGCTTCCGACGGTCGAGACTTCTACCTTCTCCAGTGCCGCCCTCAGAGTTACGCTGAAGATTGCGCACCAGCACCGATCCCGAAAAACATCCCGACACGGGACATCATCTTCTCGGCCAATCGCTATGTATCGAACGGCAAGGTTCCCGACATTACCCATATTGTCTATGTGGATCCAAAGCGGTACAGTGAGATAGGAGACTTGTCCGTTTTGAAGAGCATTGGGCGTGTTGTAAGCAAACTGAACAAGACGCTGCCGAAACGGCAGTTCATTTTGATGGGACCGGGCCGCTGGGGCAGCCGCGGTGACATCAAATTGGGTGTCAATGTAACCTACTCCGATATTAACAATACGGCAGTCCTGATCGAAATTGCCCGAAAAACGGGCAACTATCTTCCAGATCTTTCCTTTGGAACACACTTTTTCCAGGATTTGGTGGAAGCCTCCATTCGATATCTACCGCTTTATCCAGATGACAAAGATGTGATTTTCAATGAACACTTCTTGACAACCGCTCACAATATCCTCACGGATGTTGCCCCAGAGAGTGCTCACTTGGCTGATTATGTGCGCGTAATTGATGTGCCCAAATCAGCAAAAAGCCGTGTACTGCGCGTCCTGATGAACGCTGACCTGGACGAAGCGGTGGGAATCCTTGCTCAGCCGACTGCTGTCGCGGAGGCGAAGGGCAAGTGGAAGCCGTTCGCAGAAGATCACCCTGCAGAAGAGCACTGGCGTTGGCGCCTGCAGATTGCCGAGCGCATTGCCGAGCAGCTCGATCCGGATCGGTTCGGTGTTCATGCGCTCTATGTCTTTGGCAGTGTCAAAAACGCGACCGCCGGCCCGGGAAGCGATATCGATCTTCTGGTTCACTTTCGGGGATCGGAGAAACAGAGGATAGATCTGGAGCAGTGGCTGGAAGGGTGGAGTCGGTGCCTGGATGAGATGAACTACCTGCACACCGGTTATCGCTGCGGCGAGCTCCTCGATGTGCACTTCGTGAGTGACGAAGATATTGCGAATCGCACCAGCTATGCTGCCAAGATTGGAGCCGTGACCGACGCGGCCCGCCAACTGCCACTGAAGAAACGCAGCAGCGCTAAATCAGCTGGCGAGTAGCGCTCTCGGGATTCTCCAGGGAGAACCGAACGAGAGCAAGTTCCGGACCATCGTGAGCCGCTGAGAACATGTGGGTCCGGCCAATGCGATCTTTCCAGAAACCGGTGAGCCGCGCTGATTCGTGGATATGACCATGCAAGGTAATCCAAGGCTGTCGTGATTCGATAAACCGTCTGACCGCTATGCTGCCGACATGTACATCCAGTGGAACATGGTCAATCTGTTTCCCGTCTCGGGCGGCACGGTCAAGATGAGTGTTGTAAGGCGGCGTGTGAAACAGGAACACCGCTCGTTCAAGGGACTCTCCGGCGGCGAGCCGGTCAAGGTCCTGCTGGATGGTCGCGTATTTCCATTCATGTTCCGATGTCGGCATGGTTCTCCAACCGTCCTCGGGCGAGACACAACCTGGATCAACATAACGGGAGACATCGTAACGCTCCCAATCTTTCAATAGAAACGGCGTAGGAGGGACATAAGCATAGCCGTAGACTGCATAGTCTCCAACAGCCGTTTTCTTGTCCTGGACATATTCCCAAATACCCTTCGCCATTGCATTCAAGATGGCCGCTTCCTCTGAGCGGCCATCATCATTTCCAAGGATGACGAAGACTCGAGGATACGAGTCAACCATCGAATCGCGCAATCGTGTGAATTCCGGCACCAAATAGTCATCGACGAAATCCCGATAAGTCATATCTGCTTGTGAAGACAAACCTATTCCACTGGGCAGAATATCTCCACCGAGAAGCACGACCTTCGGGTGTTCGTCAGCGATCGTGCTGATGAGTTTCTGATAGTGTCCCAATCGTCCATGCAGATCAGACACGAAAAAGCAGGTTGTCAATGTATCACCACTATCAAGGTTTTGTAATCGGCGCACCCGCCCGGCTCGAATTCGTCTTCCTCGCAACAATCGTCCGGGGATAATCTACGGAAGAAAGTCTTTCCATTTCTCCAGCTTTCTGTGACATCAGACCAATCAGATAACCTCTGGAATCAATAACCGGAGAGCCGCTCAACCCCGGCATCGTGTTGTCCGACAATTCCTTTGTCGTTATAAGCAGAGAGCCAGTTTCTTCTCTTGCGAAGTTCCCTTCATAAACGACCTGAGGGCAGTTCTTATCCGAATAGCGCCAACCGATGACATACACTTCTTCACCGGCTTCCATCGGCTCGGCTCTGAACCTCAACGGTTGAATGTTCTGACATCTCTCTCCCACAGTAAATAGGAGCCAATCCCTCTCCGAAGGAATCGAATCCAAAGACTCTTCCGGATTCACATTGATCAGTTCATCAAGCACAATCACATCATCAGGGTTGTTTTTCGGAAACATCTTCCAGCGCTTGAGTGAATTTCTGAGATCAACCGACTCCATCGTGTCCGACTTGAAGAACATCAGGATATGCTTGGCCGTCGCGGCGAGAATCTCATCACCCGTATCCAAAAGAAACCCACATCCTGCTATCGGGTAGTTCACATCCGTGTATTCGATTTGGTTAATCATCGCAATCTGTGGCCACTCGCTCTGGGGCTTTGCCATCCATTGCCCATATTCAGTAGACGCATCCGTTTGACATAAGCCCAGTGTCGCAGCAAACAAGACAATGCCGGCTGCTATCATGATTCGTGATCCCGCAAGTATCGCTCTCATTTTCAACTCCTGCAGTGATGTGTACGTGCCATGCTGAGTTCGAATAGGTTCTGTTTCACCGACTATTGCGGCTGTAGTCGCTGATACAGAGCGGCGGCGTGGCCTCGAGCGCGGAAGATATGGATGCGGGCGTACTGTTTCTGAAACCAGTCTTCGAAAACCATGTCTTCAAGACCTCGGCTGCGTGCGTGCTGGAACATTAGATAATCCGGTTGGTAGTGGTGAACATACCAGTCGAAGTCGCGGCGTTTCACATGATCAAGAATATCGGGATTGACTAAACCCACACCGTCGATTACAGGACCCCTCTCATAGAAATATCTGACGATGCCGATGTCGTTGCGTTGACTCGCTCCCCAGCGCTGAACA
>Ga0315555_1002389_pt1 | contig 13199 bp, 10 predicted proteins | sample SalMarSW160380MG_FD_202113 | JGI IMG/M metagenome (GOLD analysis project Ga0315555, IMG submission 202113) | Salt marsh sediment microbial communities from the Plum Island Ecosystem LTER, Massachusetts, United States - Salt Marsh Sediment SW1603-80 ...
GAATTGCCCCGGCTGAGCCGCCACTGCTATTTCCGGTGCCTCAATCCACATGAGGTGTATGCCGGGCATGACCTCCACGTTAGAAGTTATGGAACACAAGGTTTGTTTCATGCTAAAACCCGAACAAAATCAAATATCAAAAGTCAGAATGACAAGTTGAAATGCAAAAATCTGAGGTTTGCTTACTGGTCATTTCTGATTTTTGCTTTGTATCTTTGCATTTTCCATTTTTATTTTTTCCCCGTTAAATACTCCCTGAGTGGTTGAACGTTAAAGATTTGGCTGCTGCTTGCTAGCGCCTCTATAGCTACTCGAGCAGTATCTAATGACGTGAAGCATGGTATCCTCTTTTCCGCGGCGGCACGCCTGATAGCCAACCCATCCTTTAGCGGAGTACGGCCTCCGGTGATAGTGTTGATCACTCCGACCACAGAATTACCTTGAATAACATCAACAACGTTAGGGTGTCCCTCACTTAGCTTCTTGGTCACCATTTTTACGGGGAGCCCCATAGATTCAATTGTCTCTGCGGTTCCCTCCGTGGCGTAGAGCTCGTGGTGAAGGGAATGCAATTGCTTGATCAGAGGCTCGGCTTCAGCTTTATCCTTGTCGGCAATGCTGAGTAGCAGACTGCCTCCTTGAGGCAGCATCAATCCAGCAGCTAGAAGTGCCTTAACCAGGGCTGCCTCGAAGGTGTAATCAATCCCCATAACCTCGCCCGTGGATTTCATCTCTGGACCAAGGTAGCTATCTACTCCAGTCAATTTCGACATGGAGAAAACAGGAGCTTTTATGCCTACCAATTTCTGTCTCTTCCACAGCCCGCCTTCATACCCTTGCTCCTTGAGGCTGATCCCGGCCATGACCTTGGTAGCAATTCTTACCATGGGCACGCCGGTTACCTTGGAAATAAAAGGCACAGTCCGGCTGGCGCGGGGATTCACCTCAAATACATATACCGTTGAGCGCCCATTTTCCCTCATGATCACCATCTGGACGTTCATCAGCCCTTTGATTCCCAGGGCCGGTCCGATTCTAAGGGTGTAATCCACCATGGCATTTATTTCGTCTTGAGTGAGATTAATTCCCGGGTAGATAGATAAGGCATCACCGCTATGCACGCCCGCTCGTTCAATATGCTCCATTACGCCGGGAATAAGAACCCGTTCTCCGTCGCAAATGGCATCTACTTCAACTTCTATGCCGTGGAAATACTTGTCTACGAGCACAGGATGCTGGCTATCCATCTCCAGAGCCAGCGTCAGGTAACGGACTAACTCGGGTTGGTTGTACACGATTTCCATAGCCCGCCCTCCCAGGACATAGCTAGGACGGACTAATACGGGGTAACCTAGAGTCCTGGCTACGTTTAATGCCTCTTCTACAGATGTCACTCCAGCCCCCGGCGGCTGAGGAATCCCCAATCTGTCCAGGAAATCTTCAAAGCGTCGGCGGTCTTCAGCGACGTCTATAGCATCAGCACTCGAGCCGAGTATGGGTAAGTTGTTGTGAGCTAAGACACCAACCAAATTGATAGGTGTTTGTCCACCAAGCTGGACGATGGAAGGTGGAGCAGAACCGTTGCTACTCTCGTTCTCAAGTATATTTCGGATACTTTCCTCGTCCAATGGTTCGAAATAGAGACGGGTGCTGGTGTCAAAATCAGTGGAAACTGTCTCAGGATTGGAATTGACCAGGATGCTCTTCATACCTATTTCTTGAAGCGCCCAGGCTGAATGAACGCAGCAATAATCAAACTCGATTCCCTGACCGATGCGTATGGGTCCGCTGCTGATGACCACAGCTTTCTTCTCTGCCAAAGGCTCGGCTTCATTTTCCTTCTCATAAGTGCTGTAGAAATAAGGGGTCTCGGCATCGAATTCACCAGCGCAGGTATCTACCATCTTGTACACCGGCTCGATGTGCCATTGGTGACGAGCCTGCCTAACCTGCTCCGGCAACCTATCAGCCAAAGTGCCTACTTGCTCATCGGAAAAGCCCAGCCTCTTCGCCTCCCATAGAAGCTCCGGTGTCAACGGTTCTGAAAGAAGCATCCTCTCCATGTCCACAATATTCTGGAACTTATACATGAACCAGGGGTCTATGCCGGTGAGTTGGCAAAGCTCTTCAGGCGTGGCTTGCCTGCGCAGCGCCGCGACAATGGCCCATAGCCTTAGGTCGTTAGGGTGCAGCGGGTATGAATTAAGGCCTTCCCCTTTACTCCAAACGGGGTCCTCCCAGAGCAAGGTACGGTTGCCGAATTCCAGGGAGCGCACTGCCTTCTGCAGAGCGGCCTCAAAACACCGGGCAATGGCCATTACTTCACCAGTGGCTTTCATCTGGCTGCCAAGTTTTCGGTCACCCAAGGCAAATTTGTCAAAAGGCCACCTGGGAATCTTGACTACGCAGTAATCCACAGCTGGCTCGAAGGACGCCAGTGTTTTGCCTGTGACCCTATTGGGGATCTCATCGAGCCTCTTGCCTATGGCTATTTTGGCAGCCACCCGGGCAATAGGATAGCCGGTGGCTTTACTGGCTAAAGCCGAACTACGGCTGACACGCGGGTTGACTTCAATTACGTGGTATTCGCTTCTGGCGACTCCCTTCTGGTCTGGAGCCCATTTTTCTGCGACTATGGGATGTGGAGTGAGGGCAAACTGTATATTGCAACCACCCTCGATTTTCAACGCTCTTATGATTTTCAAACTGGCCGACCTGAGCATCTGGTATTCCTTGTCGGTGAGAGTCTGGCTGGGAGCCACCACAATGCTATCGCCGGTATGTATACCCATAGGGTCAATATTTTCCATGATGCAGACGGCGATGCAGTTGTCAGCGGCATCCCGCATGACTTCAAATTCAATTTCTTTCCAGCCTAACACGCATTGCTCTACCAGAACCTCATGGCTTATACTGGAATCCAGGCCATTAGCGACAATCTGTTCCAGCTCTTTCATGGTGTGGGCGATGCCTCCGCCGGTGCCTCCTAGCGTATAGGAGGGACGGACAATGAGAGGTAAGCCAATTAACCTGACCAGTTCCAGAGCTTCTTCCACCGACTTAACTGTCTTGCTTTGAGGCACAGGCTCGCCAATATCGAGAATAAGCTGCTTGAACAAAGACCTTTCCTCAGCCTTCTTTATCGTTTCTATTGGTGTGCCCAGAGAGCGTACATTGTGCTTATCGAGTACGCCGGCATCGGCTAACTCCACCGCCAGGTTGAGCCCTGTTTGCCCTCCCAGGGTGGGCAATAAGCCATCCGGGCGTTCCCTCTCAATTATGCGCGCCAGCACTTCCACGGTAAGTGGCTCAATATAAACGATATCGGCGATGCCCTCGTCGGTCATGATGGTGGCCGGGTTCGAGTTCACCAGGACTGTGGTCACGCCTTCCTCTCGTAGAGCACGGCATGCCTGAGTCCCGGAATAGTCAAACTCCGCTGCCTGTCCGATAATTATCGGCCCCGAGCCAATCACCAAGACTTTGGATGGTTTGGACATGTCTCCTCTTCTTCATTCTGGCCCCTCACCATATGCAGGAATCGCTCAAATAGATACATACTGTCCAGCGGGCCGGGGGAGGCCTCGGAGTGGTACTGGATGGATATGATAGGCAGGTCCCGGTGGCGGAGTCCCTCCACCGTACCGTCGTTCAGGTTTATGTGGCTCACCTCAAGCCCCTCTTCCAAAGTGTCGACGTCTACGGCATAGCCATGGTTCTGGGCCGTGATATAGACCCTGCTGGTGGCTAAATCCCGCACGGGATGGTTGCCGCCGCGGTGCCCAAACTTCAGCTTAAAGGTCTTGGCTCCCAAGGCTTTGCCTATAAGCTGGTGTCCCAAGCATATGCCCATTATTGGCTTTCGGCCTATGAGTTCTTTTACCGTGTCCGTGATATCATCAAGGAGAGCAGGGTCGCCAGGGCCCGGGGAAAGGACAATACCATCAGGGTTTAAGGCTAAGACATCTTCTGCTGAAGCAGTGCACGGGACGCCCCTTACCTGGCAGCTCAATTGACTCAAGATGCGCAGTATGTTGTATTTCAAGCCATAGTCGATAACTGCGATGTGAAATTGCTTCGTTTCACCCTCACCTTTATCCTCTCCCGTCGAGGGAGAGGAAATCAAATTCGCAGTGGCAGGCACATTGGATTGCCACTCATATGCCTTCTCGGTGCTAACTTGGTGAACAAAATCAGTAACATCATATCTGGGTAATGTTTTTAGCTCTTCTAGTGCCTCCTCAGGTGTCATTTCCGAAGTGACCATTCCCATCATGGCTCCTTGCAAGCGTAAGTGACGAGTCAGGGCACGGGTATCTATGCCGCTGATGCCAGGAATGCCGTAAGCCAGCAGGAACTCGTGCAAAGTACGGATGCTTTGCCAATGACTGGGGCGAAGGCAATATTCTCGAACAGCTAATCCTCTGACTTGAATCTGCTTAGATTCAAAATCGGATTCGTTGATGCCATAGTTGCCAATTAAAGGATAGGTGGGGACTAGAATTTGACCAGCATAAGAGGGGTCTGTGAGCATCTCCTGGTGGCCGGTCATGCTCGTGCTGAATACTACCTCACCATAGGCAGTACTCTTGGCACCGAAGGCTTCGCCTTCGTGAACCGAGCCATCTTCGAGAACTAAAATCGCTTTCCTAGACATGAGATTGCTTCGTCACTTCGTTCCTCGCAATGACAACGGAGTGGTCTATGTAGACTATCTTGCCATTTGCTATAGTTGCCATTACCTTGCCCTTAAACTGATAGCCATCGTAAGGAGTATTTCTGCCTTTGGAGGCAAAGTTGCGGCTATTCACTATCCATTCACGGTCAGGGTCAAGTATGGTGACATTGGCTGGAGCGCCGACCTTTAGGGTGCCCAGTTCACCATTTTTGCCGATGACTTTTGCTGGCTCACAAGTTAGCTTAGAAATCAGCTCAGTAAGGCTTATTTCTCCTTGATGCACCAGGCTCATGAGACAGCCAAAAGCGGTTTCAAAGCCACTGATGCCAAAAGCAGCTAGCTCTAGTCCACAATTTTTGTCCGCCAGAGTATGAGGTGCATGGTCGGTGGCAATAGCATCGATTACCCCATCTTTGAGTCCCTTAATTAACACCTCGATATCCTCTCTAGTGCGCAGAGGTGGGTTCACTTTGGCATCGGCATCAAAGGACTTGTTTGGGGGCTCCCTCACAATTCTCTCTTCGGTTAGCGTCAGGTGGTGCGGCGTGACCTCGGCGGTTACCGAAATCTCTTCTTCTTTGGCACGGCGAATAAGCTCCACAGAGCCTTTGGTGCTGACATGGGCAATATGAAGTCTGGCCCTGGTCAACTTTGCCAGAATCAGGTCACGGGCTACCACAACCTCTTCAGCGGCGGCCGGAATTCCTCTTAATCTCAACTTAACAGACATCTCGCCTTCGTTTATGATTCCGTTGTCGCTCAGCTCCTTATCCTCACAATGGTCAATGATTGGCAAGCCCAGGTCTCGGCTGTGCTCCATAGCACGACGCATAAGCTGTGAGCTTGCCACGGGGTCGCCGTCGTCGCTAAAAGCAACCACTCCGGCTTCAGCCAGCTCAGCCATATCGGTTAATTCCTCACCCTTCCTACCTTTAGTGATACAGCCTATGGGAAGAACGGCAACCAGGCTATCCTTGCTTGCCTTCAGCTTCACCCAGGCTACAGCAGACGAGCTATCCAACGGCGGATTGGTATTTGCCATGCAGCAGACAGTGGTAAAACCACCTGTGGCGGCTGCTTTTGTCCCCGTGGCGATGGTTTCCTTATCCTCAAAGCCCGGCTCTCTGAGGTGACAGTGGAGGTCTATAAAACCGGGGCAAATGACTAGTCCCGTGGCATCAACTACTGGCGATTGCTTCGCTTCGCTCGCAATGACAGTCGGCATTTTGCCTCCCAAGTGCACAATCTTGCCTTCGGCAATAAGCAAGTCACCAACCTGGTCTATGCCCTGGCTGGGGTCAATTATATGGCCGCCACGGACAAGCAGAGAGATAGATTTTTCATTCATTGTCTGATATAGCTGCTGGGCTTAAACTGCTGGGCTTGAGCTTCCTTTTCCGAAGCAAAAATAATCAGATTCTCGGGTTTAATCTTCCGGGCAAAGCGGCTATCAGCGCTGTGGTATCTCTTGTTCTCTAACTTCCCTTCATGCCAATCTGAACTGGCGACATATTGAGGATATAGTTCATGGTCGCAATAGACACACCGCAACGTCAAAGGCTCGCGACTCATTATTTTGAACTCAGGTTTTATGTACCTTACTTCCGTTTCCTGGTTTGAGACACAGTTTAGATTAGGGCACTTGACCCCGGAATCTCGCTTATAAACGGGATAATCTATCTTCTCGACAAAGGAGTCCCTCTCTTTTGGAATTGTGACTTCCCTGGCACCCAATAAGAGGGCCAATAGCGCCATTCTGACGGGCATCCCGTAGGCTGCCTGCTTGAAATACATGCTCCGGGGGTCAGCATCCATCTCATGGGTCAACTCGTCAACGCGGGGCAGCGGATGCATAACCAGTGTTTTCTTAAACATCTTTCCTTTGAGGAGTTTCTTATCTACCACAGGGTAGCCTTTTTTCAACTCTTGTACCTCAATTGTGGGTGATTGTCTTTCCTTTTGAAGCCTGGTGACATAAAGAGCATCAACCCCCGCGTTCAGTTCCACGCGAATACTTAGGTCGGGCAACATGGCAAGTTGATGGGGGCTAGTGGGAGTCATGTATATGGCATCGATAGGGAAGAGCCTCGTTTCCAGTTCCTGGTTCAGGTCCCTGCATTTTTTCAGTTCCCCTTTATATTCTGTGCTTAGCCTCCTCAGGACATGCTCGGGCATCTCAAGGCCAGGGCCGTGGCAGAAAAGAATAGTGGCACCGAACCTGGCTAAGGCGTAGATCAGAGAATGCACAGTCCGCCCGTGTTTCAAGTCTCCCCACAGAGCAATTCTGAGTCCCTTAATAGTCCCTCTTTCTTTTCTAATGGTGTAGAGGTCGCACAAAGTCTGGGTGGGATGTTCATGGCTCCCGTCGCCGGCATTTATCACAGGAACGCCAGCGTAGTCGGCAACAACCCTGGCTGCTCCTTCCCAGGGATGCCTGATGACAATTATATCGGCATAGCTCCCAACCACTTTCGCCATGTCAGCAATGCTTTCGCCTTTGGCCAGGGAGCTTGCTCCTATGTCCACGGCAGTTATGACGCGACCCCCGAGTCTGAGCATCCCGGCTTCAAAGGACAGCCTCGTTCTGGTGCTTGGCTCAAAAAACAAGCTAGCCATGATTTTCCCGTGGCATAGTCCAGCCTGGTCCTTTGGAGAGTTCGCCATTTCGTCCGCTAAGAAAAACAGTGCTTCGATCTCCCCGTCAGATAAATCGTCTATGGTCACCAGACTTCTGTTTGCTAGGCTCATGATATCTCCTCTCGCATCAATTTCCTGTAATTAGCTGTCTATCGGCCAGACTTTCGATTACAACCTTGTCTACACCATCAATTTCCACCAGTCGAACCTGTATCTCTTCATCCTTGGAGCTTGGTACATTCTTACCTACATAATCGGCCCGAACGGGAAGTTCTCGATGACCGCGGTCGATAAGGACAGCTAATTGAATAGACTTCGGACGCCCCAGGTCCATCAGAGCATCCATAGCGGCACGAATGCTCCGTCCAGTGTAGAGAACATCATCAACCAGGATTAGTCGCCTGTCGGTGATACTAGTGGGAATATCAGTGTGGCTCTCGGTTGCTGATCTTAATTCTGAAGGCGAAACGTCATCGCGATAAAGGCCAATGTCCAGAGTACCCACTGGGATGGGGGTTCCTTCGAAACCTTCGATTATTTCAGCTATGCGCTTGGCTAAAGGCACTCCCCGAGTTCGCATGCCTACGAACACAACCCCTTCCGCGCCCTTATTCCTTTCCACAATCTCGTGGGCAATACGAGCCAGCGCTCGCTCTATCTCCCTTGAGGTCAGGAGAATCTTTTCAGACATCAAAAAACCTCCTGCCATCAAACTGGCAAGAGGTCTTACTTGATGCTTCTATTGCGATGTGCTTGAGCATGTTTCCCCTTACCAGCCTCACCGGACTGATTTAAAGGCTTTCTATATTATGGCACAATCACAAAAATAATGCAACCCGGCAGCTGGCGCTCTGAGTCCTGGGGGATCTGTTGCACTGACGGAGCGGAAAGAGGTAGCGGGAGCTACCTCTTTCCGCTTATATGAGGCTTAGGTTTACTGTCGAGAGAATCTGGTCGGTTCTGGAGTAACCGGTGCAGGAGTTTGGGATTTGCTCTCCAGCCGGGAAGCCGGAAAACGGTTAGCGCGGCGCAGGAAAGAGGGCATATCGAGAGCATCGCTGCCGCCTTTTATCAGGCGACGAAGCTCCTCGGCGCTGCGTAACCCTCCGCTAGGTGTTTTGGCGAAGCCGGTGGCGATAACGGTGATTCGAACTTCACTGTCCATCTTGGAGTCAAAGACCACGCCAAAGATTATGTTGGCATCGGGGCCCACTGCTTGGCCAATTACCTGAGCAGCCTCGTTACACTCGAACAGGGTGAGGCTTGGCCCACCAGTGATATTGAATAACACCCCTGTGGCTCCGCCTATGGATACATCGAGCAACGGGCTGGCCATAGCAGCCTTGGCCGCTTCAGCGGCGCGACTTTGCCCGCCGGCTTTGCCCACAGACATCCAGGCTGGGCCAGCGTCTTTCATTACCGATTTAATATCAGCGAAGTCCAGGTTAATCAGTCCCGGGACGGTAACTACTTCGGAGATAGCCTGAACTCCCAGACGAAGGGCATCGTCAGCCAGCCTGAAGGCGTTGTCCACAGTCGTCTTGGCATCGCAAAGCTGAAGAAGGCGGTCATTAGGTATGATGATAAGTGTGTCAACCTTGCTGGTCAGCTCGAGCAGTCCTTCCTCGGCTACTTCTCTTCTATGCATCCCCTCGAAAGCAAAGGGCTTGGTCACCACTGCGATGGTGAGAGCGCCACTCTTTTTAGCTATGTCAGCCACTACAGGGATGCCACCCGTGCCTGTGCCACCGCCCATGCCAGCGGCAATAAACACCATATCAGCGCCTTGAATGAGCTCTTCAACTATGTCGCAGCTTTCTTGTGCTGCCTTGGCTCCAACCTTGTGGTCACCGCCGGCCCCCAAACCCCTGGTCAGTTTTTCACCCAGTTGAATTCTGGTAGGAGCCTCGGCCAGAGCCAATGCTTGGCCATCGGTATTCATGGCGATGAAGTCAACGCCCTTTATACCTTCGCGGACCATACGAGTAATGGCATTGGAGCCGCCGCCACCAATGCCTATAGCTTTAATTCTTGCTGGACTCGGAGTAAAAATTTGTTTTGCCATTCTAACCTCCTTTCACAAATCAGGCACGGAACAGCCTTCTGAAGAAGCCTACAAAGCTGCCAAGGACACCAGCGCTCTTTGCCTGGAAAGCTGAGCCCTCTTTGCCTCGCACTGGCCACAGGATTAATCCCAGAGTGGTGGCGTAAGACGGGTCGTGAAGGATATCGGAAATGCCGTAGATGCCCGCGCTCAAAGGTCGGCCTTTGCGTACCGGAATTCGCAAAAGCGATTGTCCCAACTCGTCAAGACCGGGTACGTTAGCTGTGCCACCTGTTACCACTAACCCGCAAGGCGCCAAAGCGTTGTAATCGCTGGTAGGCATCTCCATTAATATGAGTTGGAGCAACTCCTCCATGCGGGCCCGGATGATATTGCAGAGGTCTTTGTAAGAGGCACTATGACCATTTTCGACACCCACTTGGACGGTCTCGTCAAACTCCAAGGTAGGAGTGACGTTGCCATATCTCTTCTTCATCTTTTCCGCAATATTGAAGGGTAAGCCCAGGCCTATAGAGATATCGCTAGTTACCTGATAACCGGCTACCGGAATGATAGCTGTGTGGTAGATGCTGCCATTCTTAAATACCGCTATATCCGTGGTGCCCCCCCCCATGTCAGCCATGATAACCCCAGTGTCTCTTTCCTCCGCAGTCAATACTGCTTCTCCGCTGGCCAGGGGCTCAAGGATGAGATCCTCAACGTCAACACCGATACTGCGGACGCATTTGGCCAGGTTCTGTATCGAAGTCACTGAAGCAGTGATGATGTGGGTTTCCACGTCTAATCTAGACGCATGCATGCCTACCGGCTGTGTCACTCCTTCTTGTCCGTCCAGGGCATAGTATCGAGGAATGGCATGGAGCACTCTCTTTCCTTCGGCGACGGTGACATTACGAGCCGCAGACAGCGCCCGCTTAAGATCTTGAGGGCGCACCAATCGGTCGTCCCGCGGGATAGCTATTACCCCTTTGTTATTCAGACTAGTTATATGTCTGCCGGTAACCCCAACATAGGCGGAATCTATCCGTATGCCACTGACTCTTTGAGCTTCCTTTACCGATGTGGCAATGGACTGTTTGGCTTCATCCATATTGACTACGATGCCTTTATGTAGGCCATGAGAGGGAACGACTCCCACTCCTAAGACTTCAATGTCATCTTCTGCTTTGACATTGGCCACGATTGTCGCTACTTTAGTTGTGCCCACATCAATAGCCGAAATGATTCTCTTTGTCATTTGCACCTCCTTTTTTGCTTGAGAATACCGCCTAGTTGAGTCGCTCAGCTATCCTTAGTCTAGCGCTGCGGCTGCGTGGGTTGGATTCAATCTCCAACGAGGCAGGTTTGATGACCTTCCGTGAAATGAGCTTCAAGGTGGGCACATGCCCGCAGCGACATATTACCGTTCTCGGAGGACATACGCAGCTGCTGGCTGCGTACCGCATGAATTGCTTAACTATACGGTCTTCCAGAGAATGATAACTGATGACTGTTAGCCTCCCACCGGGGCGAAGGAGGTTGGGTGTTTGCTTTAGAGCCAGCTCCAGATTCTGCAGTTCGTTGTTGACCGCAATGCGAAGCGCCATGAAGGTCCTTGTAGCAGGGTGAATTCTGCTCCGACGCGACGAAGCAACTGAGGCTTGCTCTACCAATTGTGCAAGCTCCGCAGTGGTAGTGATAGGACGATTCCGGGCGATATTCCGCGCTATCCGCCGGCTGTGACGCTCTTCACCGTATCTTTCTATGAGCTTGGCCAACTCTTGCTCAGAGAAACGGTTAACGATGTCTGATGCGGTCAACCCTTGCTCGGGATTGACCCTCATGTCTAGAGGAGCATCGAGGTGGAAGCTGAAGCCACGTTCGGCTGTATCCAGTTGCAGAGAAGAAACACCAAGGTCGAAAAGAATACCGTCAACTGGATGAAACTGGTATTCCCTGCATATTGCCTCAAGATTGACAAAGTTGTCGTTAACTAAGGTAACTGCTTCGCCATAGTCGCTAAGTTTATCTTTGCTTATCTTGATGGCGTCAGGGTCGGCATCAATGCCCAAAAACCTTCCTGAGGGTGAGATTCTTTCCAGTATGGCTGCTGCGTGTCCTCCCAGACCGACAGTGCAGTCAATAAAGCGACCTCCTGGCCGAGGCTGTAGCGCTGCTGTAACTTCATCTAGCAGAACAGGCACATGGACAGGCACGGACATGGCGACACTCATTCACTCATACTCCGCTCTCAATTATCTGCGATGCCTGCTCTTCGGCCGCTGTTTGCTCAGCCTTCCATCCCTCCTCGCTCCAGAGTTCAACGTGAGCATTGGCACCAACAACAATCGTCGTATCACCAATCCCGGCGTACGCGCGCAAAGTATCTGGCAACTTAATCCTGCCTTGACCGTCATATGAAGCGTCGAAGGCGGAGCCATGGGTAAGTCGAGTTAGCCTCCTCAGCTTAGCTCCAGTCAGTACTGTCTCAGCAAGCTTGTCGGACACTCTCTTCCATTCTCTTATTGGATAAACGGCGATGCATTTCTCGCCCAACCCCCTGGTCAATACCACGCCCTCCTTCAGCTCTCGTCTGAATTTTGGCGGCAAAGGGACTCTTCCTTTTTCGTCAACCTTGTACTGATACTCACCATTAAACATGTCATTCCTCCAGGTTCCCCACAGCCCTCTCCAATCTTGCCTCGCTTACCTTTATCTGTTATACACCTGTCCACCCATTTCCCCACGTTTCCCCACAATCCTATTATAAACCACATGTTCATTTTGTCAATACCTTTCAGCGGTTTTTGGGGAATTTTTTGAACAATTTCTGTCCTACAGTTAAAGAGGGCGGTGCTAAATACGAACCGGTGGACACAATTTTCCGTGGGAAGGAAAGTCGCCGTAAAACTCGAGACTTTCTTTTACCGCCGCCCGCATGGTAAGATATGAACTTTGGAGGTTTTTGTTAAGGATCCCATGCGTATCGATATTCTGTCTCTCTTTCCTGAAACGTTTGCCTCTCCGCTCAACCAGAGCATCATCAAGCGTGCTCGGGAGCAGGGATTAGTGGACATCGTCATTCACGATATTCGCGACTATACCCATGATAAGCATCATACTGCGGATGATTGTCCTTACGGCGGTGGACCTGGTATGGTGCTCAAGCCCGAGCCAATCTTTGAGGCAGCCGAGGCGATAGAAAAACAGCTCGGTGTAAGTGACTTACCTGTCATATTGCTTACCCCGCAGGGCAGGCTTTTTTCTCAATCTGTGGCTCAAGAATTAGCCCTCCACCCTCGCCTGATGTTAATTTGCGGTCACTACGAAGGTTTGGACGAGAGAGTGTGTGAGCACTTAGCTACTGATCAAATCAGCATTGGGGACTATGTCCTTAGTGGGGGCGAATTAGCTGCCCTGGTTGTGGTGGATGCTATCGTTAGACTCATACCGGGGGTACTTGGCTCAGAGGATTCCGCAAGCAGTGATTCTCATAGCGACGGGCTTCTAGAATATCCCCAATATACCAGACCTCAGGTATATCGAGGGTGGTCAGTACCATCGGTTTTGCTTTCAGGAAATCACGGCGAGGTTGCTCAATGGCGACGCCGTCAGGCTATCTTGCGAACGGCGAAACGACGCCCTGACCTTTTGGAAAAGGGTAATATCTGCGAAGAGGAAAGAAAATGGATGTTAGAGAATTTGTTAAGCCCAAGGTGAACCCCAATATTCCTCAAATTTCCCCTGGCGATACGGTCAAGGTTAATTTGAAGGCTATGGAAGGGGATAAGGAGCGACTGCAACACTTCCAGGGAATGGTGATTAAAATGAGGAAGGGTG
>Ga0315555_1002390_pt1 | contig 13199 bp, 11 predicted proteins | sample SalMarSW160380MG_FD_202113 | JGI IMG/M metagenome (GOLD analysis project Ga0315555, IMG submission 202113) | Salt marsh sediment microbial communities from the Plum Island Ecosystem LTER, Massachusetts, United States - Salt Marsh Sediment SW1603-80 ...
TGGATCGACCAACCGGATACCATGCGGGAGGTAGCAGACCGTATTTCCAGATACGCCCTTTGAGCCTCGGTGCGACCCTCGCCTTGCCGGGGCAATTTTTGACCCCTTCTCATCGCGCAGGAGAGCCTCTGGACCCCTTCTGCAGCCCATGGACTACCCCCATCCACGGTATCGGCTTTGCTTTGCCGCCTTGGTATAAATATTGCCCTCATACTCCTGGAGGTTAACAAACCATCGCTTGGGTCGTTAGCCCTGCGGATGCCGAACCCCGGGTTCGCCGGTAAGATGCATCGAATCAGTCTTCAGACAGTGGCACGGTGAAATCACAGATCCTCGTCATTGACGACGAAAAAGAGATTTGCGAGCTGCTCCAAGTTGCCCTTGAGATGGCCGGGCACGGCGTGCGGTACAGCACGACGGCTGATGGCGGCCTCGAGCTTGCCCGACGCGAGCACTTCGACCTTGCCATCGTCGATATGGTGATGCCCAACCGGGATGGCTTGGAGGTCCTCGAAGAACTCCAGGCAGCGCATCCGGACATCGTTGTCATCGTCATCACAGGCCTCCATTCCACAGAACTTCTCCGCAGGGCTTTGGACATGGGAGCCTTTGGTGTGCTTGCGAAGCCATTCACGCTTGCAGACATTGTTGCACTCATCGAGCTGGGAAACACGATTCGTGGTCCGGCACCGTCCCTGCAGACCCTCGGCCCTATCATGCGCCAGACGATCGAGTTCCGGCTGCCGACGACTTGGCCGGTCGCACTCGAGATACCCGCCTATCTCCGGGATGTCGCTCGGGCTCTGGACTTTCCTCGGATCATCAGCGATCGGAACATCCCCGTAGCCATTCATGAACTCATCCAGAACGCGACCATTCACGGCAACAGACGCAGGGGGAACACCACCGTTACGGTGCGTGCGGCTGTTGCCAACCGGACGCTGACGGTTGAGGTCGAGGATGAAGGAAAAGGCTTCGATCCGACCAAGGTCATGGCTGCGCAGACCGCTCAATCTTCCGAGGCCAAAGGTTGGGGAGGGCTTTTCATCGTCAAATGCTTTGCCGATGATCTGACTTTCGAAAAGAATGGAAGCCTGGCGCGGGTGACTTTCCAGGCGATCCGGTCTCCAAAGAAAGCCGCGACCCGTCGGACGATCCGGGCCAAGACGTGAGCGGTGGAGGTGAGTGTGCAAGGTTCCGCCGAGTATCGAATGCCAACGGAAAGAGGGATGGATGTCTATCCTGATTCGCAGCGTGTGAGCGACCCGGAAGAGAGAAGCATGAAACGCATTCTTCTGATCGAAGATGAACCAGAGGTCCGCTTGCTGGTCGAGGCCACGCTAACCTTTCGCGGGTTTCCGGTGTTGTCCTGCGAAAGCGGTACTCGTGGCCTTGAAGAGGCGCGCCGTGGCGATTTCCAGCTCGTGCTCCTGGACATAATGATGCCGGACATGTCGGGCTACGATGTGCTCGAGGCTCTGCGCGCTGATAAACGAACCGCACATCTTCCGGTGGTGCTGCTGTCGGCCAGTTCTCCGGAAAACGAGGTCGAGCGCATGGCACACTTGGGCGTGATTAAGTTCATTCCCAAACCCTTTGACTCCAAGAGCCTCGGGCTCGAGGTTGCTCACTTACTTGAGGAAATCGCGGATGAATCCCCCGGTTGACGCGGAGACGTTGAGCAGACTGCAAGCCGCCTATGTCGCAACCTTCCCCGACAAACTCCAACGCCTGGAGCAGTGTCTTGAGAAGGAGGACTGGGCTAACCTTCAGCGATTTGGGCATCAGCTCAAGGGATCGGGCCGAGCTTATGGATTTCCCAAGCTCACGGCGCTTGGAGCGGACATCGAGGAGGGGGCCATCTCCCGAGATCGAGCGGCTCTGAAAGGACTTTGTCAAGAATTGTCGGCGGTGATGAACGCGGTCAGGCACGAACGGCAGGAAGTGTCGAATGCACCTTAGCAAGCGAGTCCATATTGTACTTGTGGCTAATGATGACAAGGATATTCTGAGGCTCATGGCAGCGCAAGTTGCGAGTCTTGGAGCAACCCAAGTCATGCAAGCTTCGGACGGCGAAGAGGCTTTGCGGCTCGTTGAGACGCGCGAACCGGATGTCATTGTCTGTGATATCAACATGCCGCGCCTGACCGGATTTCAGCTCTGCCAGATTCTGAAGACTCCCGAATTTGCGAGATTCAACGAAGTCCCGATTATTCTGACATCCGCGACCTACCGGGATGTCGTGGCCGAGCAGGTGGCGCGAGACCTGGGGGCATACGCCTACCTGCAGCAGCCCCACGAGGAGGCGGAACTCATCCGTTTGGTCCGGCTGGCACTCAGGCATGATGCAGACCGGGGCGAAGATCCGGCGATTCTGACCTATCGGGGAACGATCGCGGTGATCGATGATGACCCGGACATCCTGATCTTCCTGTCTCAGGTTCTCGGAGCAGACGCATGGCGAGTGTTGACGGCGCCGTCGGGCCAGGAAGGGATGCAGCTGCTTCAGGATCGGCGCGTCCAGATCGTGCTGCTAGATTACCAGATCCCGGACATCAGCGGACGAGACATCTTGGCGCACATCCGGCGGAAACACCCGGAACGAGTTGTGATTATGATGACGGGCCACGGGACCGAGAATATCGTCGTAGACCTCATCAAGGCCGGTGCTGATGAGTATGTGCGCAAACCTTTTGAAGCTGCCGAGATACTGGATGTATGTGACCGAGCGTACCGCAGGTTCTCCTTCCTTCGCATCCACGAACAATTCCAGGACAAGCTGGATCGCCTCAAGGAGATGGGAGATTACCTGGACCACTTGATCCGGTACAGCGAGGAGTCCATTTTTTCGTGCGATGCCGCAGGCCATGTCCAAGTCTGGAACCGTGGTGCGGAGCGGATGTATGGGTATACCGCGGCGGAGATCCACGGACAGATTGTCGATGAGTTTCTGGATCCTCCCGAACACCAGCGGAAAGCCCCCGATGTCGTGCGCATTCTTCAGGAGCGCGGAGCTTTCTCGGAGAAGGAAATCCTTCGCCGCCGCAAAGACGGGACCATCTTCCCTGTCACGGCAACCTACTCGCCGATCACGAATCCTCACGGAACCATGATCGGCTTTTCGGTGATCGAGCACGATATCACGACGATGAAACGGCTCGAGGAGGAGCTCATCCGGAGCGAACGCCTGCGAGCCATTACCCAGCTTGCGGTGACCACGAACGACCAAGTGAACACGCCGCTGGGTGTCATCTTGGGGTATGCTCAGTTTTTGCAGCGCAAAATCCTTGCGCTTGAGCCCGAAGACATGGATGCCCTGAAGACGATCGAGAAACAAGTGCTCAAGATCAAAGACATCATGAACCAACTGAAACGCCTCTCCCAGCCAATGGTCAAGAACTACCCTATTGAAGGCGTTGAAATGTTGGATCTGACCCATTCGAGATAAACGGCTTAACGGTTCGGGTAGATCATTCCGGAAGTCTTGCAGGTGAATCATGGAGACACTGAAGAAGAAAAAGGTAATCGTGGTCGACGATGATCAGGTCATTCGGGACCTGCTGATCAATTTCTTGAAATTCTCAGGCCACGAAGGGATCGGCGCTGCGAACGGCCAGAGAGCCATGGAAATCATTCTGTCGGAAGCACCCGATCTGGTCATCACAGACATCCATATGCCGCTGATGAACGGCTTTCAACTGCTCCGGGCCATCAGACGCATAAATCCGAATCTGCCGGTCGTTTTCATCACAGGCTTTGCTCACTTCCGAAGGTTCTTCGCCGACAAAACAGCCCGAGCCGATGGATTCCTGGAAAAACCGTTCTCCCTGGAAGCGTTGGACGCCTTGGTCAAGAAGTTTATTTAGCGAAGGAAGAGATTCGTTGCACGAAAGTGCCTGAGCGAACGATGTTGGACCACACGGATCTCCCGGGCAGACCTTCTGAAGCAGCTCGGCGATTACAGTCCTTAGTGGACTCGTGATTGGACAGTGGGTCCTGAGCTGACTTCCCCCAAATTTCTGCACTCTCATCATCACAGATTGAAGCATAAATCGATTGCGTGGGCGAGCTTTCACTCAACTTGAAGCTGAAGAAAGCGAACTCAGGGCGGCAGACAATTCCCGGCAGGGCTGGAACCGAAGCCAGTGCGGCAGCCGATGACTCCCCGCTTCCAACGGATTGCCGCCAGTGCCAATTGGTGTGCTGAAGAACGCACAGATGTCCCTGAAGACCCGCCGATCGTCGCAACACGGATACTCCAGTCGGTCTCCGGCCCAGAAACAGAGGTTCATCGAAGGCTGAAATCAGTCTGCGGTCCGAGAGCGGGAGATGCTCCTGGCAAGGGCAAACAAAAACAAATGGATGCATTGCTTCAAGCCTTGATCTCACTTTCATTATACCACCCATTTATCTTGACATTCTACTGAATTTTATATAAATTTGTCCATATGAACAAAGGTCATCTGCTCGTCATAGACGACGAAGAGGATCTGCGGCAAATCGTCCAGCGCTATTTTCACGCGGCGGACTATGGAGTCACCGTGGCTGCTGACGGTCGCGATGGCGTGACGAAATTCGAGCAGGCCGCAGACATCGACCTCGTGCTGACCGATATTCGGCTGCCCGGCATGGACGGCCTGGAAGTCCTCACAGAAATCAAGAAGCGTGATCCCTCGGTTCAGGTCGTGCTGATGACGGGTTACTCGGAGAAGGAGCTCGCTATCCAAGCGCTCCGCCTCGGCGCCAATGACTATGTCGAGAAGCCCTTTCAACTGGATGATCTCGACGATATCATTCAACGAGCCTTGAGGCGCCGGCGAGTCCAGGCCTTCTCGGCACGGTGGCAGGGATTCCTTGAGAGACTCCCGCTCGCGTTTGCCTGGTGCAACGATGAGGGTATTGTCCAAGGCATCACTCGAGACACCGAGAACCTCCTCGGTGTGCCAGAGACAGCCCTGGTGGGTAAGCCGATCCATGAAATTGAGGGCTGCCAGGCGCTACGACCTTGGTTTGCGGCGAGCTCATCGAGCGCCGTCCCTCCATCCCCGCGCATCGAACTGGAGGTCGGGGAACGATGGCTATCGGTCTACCGCACACGCCGTCTATCGCGCAAGAACCAGCCCCAGACTCTGCTGTGCTTCTCCGATGTAACCGAACGCAAATCGCTGGAAGGCGAACTCGTGCGTATCACGCGGGAGATTGAGGACCGTGTCGAAGAGCGAACCGAGAGCCTCAAGACGGCGATGGAGTTTTCAGACCGGCTGCTGGATGCGACCGGCGTGCTCATTGCCTATTTCCCCACCAACGGGAAGCCCTCGCGATGGAACAAATTCGCCCAGAAGCTCTGTGGGTATAGTGAACGCGAGTTGCGGGAATCAGACCCGTGTACGCTCCTCTCCGTTGACAATAGTTCGAGCCTCGAGATGCTGTTTCAGCCGGGAAAGGGCTCGGAGATCACGGATCATGTCGCCGATATTCGGACGCACAGCGGTGAGATACGGACGCTCGTTTGGCAAACCAGGATAATCCGTCAGCACAGAAAAGTCGTGGGGCGGCTTGTCATCGGTTCAGACATCTCAGCCCAGAAGGAGCTGGAGGCGGAACTCCAGAGATACAACACCCAGCTCGAAGAGATGGTCGAGAAGCGAACGGCTGAACTTCGCAAGAAGGATGCCCAGCTCATCCATTCGGCGCGGCTGGCCTCGCTGGGCGAGATGGCCGCAGGCATCGCTCACGAGATGAAACAGCCCCTCAACGGCATCTCCATCACGGCGGACCTCATTCGCCTGTTGCAGAAGCGCCGTGAACTCAGTGATGAAACGCTCGGCGGCCATCTGGAGATGATCAAATCCATGGTCGAGCGCATGTCCAAGATTATTAACCATCTGCGCGGATTCAGCCACATCGACTCATCCCGATTCAGTCTCATCAACCTGACGGCGGCGATCGATGGCGCCTTCTCGATCTTGGGAGAGCAGCTACGCATTCACCAGATCAAGGTCATTCGTGAGACGCCTGATGACCTTCCCAATGTGAGGGGCGAGCTCAACCAGATCGAACAGGTGCTCGTGAACCTCATTCAGAATGCTCGTGATGCAATGGACGACCTGGGCAACAAGTATCAACGCGAAGGAAAAGCGCCCGACGGATGGGAAAAGGTGCTGACGGTTCGCGCGGGAACGGAGAACAATAAGAGATCGGTATTCGTCGAGATTTCAGATACCGGGGGTGGCATGTCCCCGGAAGTGCGGGATCGGCTTTTCGAGCCTTTCTTCACAACGAAAGAAGCGGGCTTAGGCACAGGGCTTGGTCTCTCCATCAGCGCCAGCATCATCGAGTCACACCAGGGAGAGATCCGGGTGGAGACGAAAGAAGGTGTCGGCAGCACCTTCCGTGTGATTCTGCCCACCGCACTGGAGGAGCACCCCAGTTCCGATGCTAACTGAGGAATTCCATGTCTGCTTCTGACCATAGCGGCAGGTCAGAGCCTCCCGAGAATGTACGCGGGACGGTTTTGGTGGTTGACGACGAGGAGACCATCCTGACGGTCCTGAAGAACCTGCTGACTCTCCGTGGCCACCGAGCGGTCACGGCGTCGGACGCTCAGCAGGCTCTTTCTCTCTTTGGCAGCGATACCGCCTTCGATGCCATCCTGACTGACATCCGCATGCCCGGGCAAACCGGCCTGGACCTGCTCGCCGAGATTCGGCGCAGCGATGCAGAATTGCCCATAGTCGTGATGACCGGCTACGGTGAGTATCAGATCGCCGTCGATGCACTTCGAAAAGGTGCGACGGACTACCTGGAAAAGCCGTTTTCGGCCGATGAGCTTTTCAAGTCTCTCGAGCGAAGCCTGGAGATCCGTCGGCTACGCAGATTGAACCGCGACTACCAACAACATCTCGAGCAGATGGTGGCCCAACGGACGGCAGAGCTGGCGGTCTCGGAAGAAAGATACCGAGCACTGGTGGAAAACAGCTCAGACATCTTCTACTCACTGGATGACAAAGGAGATTTCACCTTCGCCAACGAGGGGATTCGGCGCACTCTGGGCTATGATCCTCGCGAGCTTGAGGGGATGGCGGTCTGTTCCCTCCTTCACCCCGACGACCTCGGCCCTTGCAGCTGGAATGTACGCGAGAGACGGCGGGACCAGCGCGCGGATCGCTGGGTCGAGGTTCGGTTTTTGACGCACAATGGAAAGGGCAAAGGGATTCCACCGCACCGCGTTCTCGAGGTGAAAGCGCGTGGCGTCTACGGTGAGAATAGCCGATTCCTGGGAACGGAAGCGATCGCACGGGACATGACCGAGCGGAAGGACTTCGAGGAGAAACTGAGCAAGCAAGCCGCCGAGCTTGCACATCTTGTTGACGAGAAAACCGGGGAAATTCAGCGAGTCACTCAGCTTCTCAAGAACATCCTGCAATCCGCCGAGGATTTTTTCATTCTCTCGACAGATCCTGAGGGCATTATCACATCGGTTAATGAAGGAGCGCGCAAAATCCTCGGCTACTCGCCGCGTGAGGTTGTGGACAAGGCGAGTGTATCGATACTCGAGCCGGAGAGTGAAGAAACTCATGGCTGGTTTGACCAAGTGACTCGAACGGTGCTCAGCCGTGGCCGGTGGCAAGGAGAAAAGGAACTGCGCCGAGCTTCGGGTGAAACACTCCCGGCGCGGCTCAATGTGCGTCCGCTTCTCGATCAGGCCTCGGAGATGATTGGCTATGTTCTCATCGGCCAGGACATCACGGAGCAGAAGAACATCGAGGAACAGATTCTTCGGTCGGAGAGGCTCGCTGCCGCCGGACGCCTGGCCGCGGGATTGGCCCACGAAATCAACAATCCTCTCTACGGCATCCGCAATGCCATCGAGATTCTGACCCAAGAATTGCCCGAGGAGAACGACAGGCGCCATCTTGTGGATCTTTCCCTGAAAGAAATTGACCGCATCTCGCTCCTTCTGGCCAAGATGTTGGATTTCTACCGACCGTCCGAGGAAGAGCGCAAGGAACTCGACATCAATCTGCTCCTGGACAACCTCCTCACATTCATGAGCGGACAGCTCACCAGCCACGGCATCGAGATTGTGCGCGAGTTGACCGACAAGCCTCTCTTTGTCTCGGGCTCGTCGGGTCAGCTGGAGCAGGTCTTCATGAACCTCTTCACCAATGCCCGGACCGCGATGCCATCAGGAGGAAGGCTGACGGTGCGAACGCGCAAGTCGCGCCATTCCGTGGTCGTGGAGATATGCGATACCGGCGTGGGAATCGAGAAGGAACATCTACCACATGTCTTCGATGCCTTTTACTCGACACACGCTGAATCCAAGCACTCCGGGCTTGGGCTCTCGGTGTCGGATGCGATCATTCGAAGCCACGGCGGCAAGATCGAAGTTGGCACTGCCGTCGGAAAGGGAACGACCTTTTCAGTCTGGCATCCACTGATTCTGAAGAAGGATTTGAGGGAATCGTCCGGAGAAAGCGAAGGAGAAGGATGAGCCGGAGAAAAAAGGAACCTAAGCCCCGTGTTCTTGTCGTCGACGACGAGGAGCTCATTCGCACGACTCTCGAGATAAAGCTATCATCGGATTTTGATGTGACGATCGCGAGCAGCGGAAGTGAAGCCATCGAACAGATCGGCAAGCGATCGTTTGATGTGATCGTGACGGATCTGAAGATGATGGGCGCCGATGGCATTGATGTGTTGCACGCGGCTCGCAAGACCCCCGAGGGGCCTGATGTGATCATCCTGACAGGCTATGCGTCGCTGGAGAGCGCTCTGGAAGCCCTTAGGCAGGAGGCTTTTGATTACCTTATCAAACCGGTAGACCACGCACGACTCCATCGTGTACTCATTCGCGCTGTGGAGCAGCGTCGATTGGCCGATGAGAACAAGGCCATTATGGCCGAGAGCAAGAGGCTGCGCGATTTCTATGAGGCGATTCTCAATGAGATCGAGGATGCCCTCTTCGTCGTGGATTCGTCTCTGAACCTCGTGGCTGCCAATCGATCTTGCCACGAACGCATATTCGAAGGCAAGCCTGCGAAAGTGAACCGGCCCGCAGGCGATGTGCTGCCGGAGTGGCTGGGAGAAGACAGCAAGAAGCTTTTTGAGACCGTTCTAAAGAAGAAGACGCCGGAAGTTTTTGAGGCGGTGCACCAATCGAACGGCATGATCCGCCACTATCTCGTCAGGCTTCAACCGCTGGCGGGTCTCGTACACGACGCAAACGGGGGCTTGGTCGCCCTTCTGACGGATGTCACGGCACTCAAGCAACTGGCCCAGGCCGAATCTCAGGCGAAAAAGCTCGAAGGAATAACGCAACTGGCCGTGACACTCAATCACGAGATCAACAACCCTCTGGGAATCGTTCTTGGCCAGACACACTTGCTCAGACAGGATATCGAGGTCGGGTCTTCGTCATGGGAAGAGCGGCTGTGGGTAATCGAGGATCAGATCCAACGCGTGGCTCAGCTAACACAGAAGCTCAGTCAGTTGAGCGCGGCCAAGGAAGCCGATTACATTGACGACAGAAAAATGATCGCGCTGTAGGCAAGGAGCGGCATGATGACCGAACTATCCTGGTTCATGGTCTGGGATCGTGGGGTATTTCATGTCATCAATTCGATATTCACCAGCACCTTCTTCGACTGGCTGATGCCGGTGATTTCGAACTGGAGCATATGGCAGATCCCGGTGGCTGTTGTCTGGCTGATTTTCATGATCCGGGGCAACAGACGTGCTCGCCTTATCGGTATCTTCGCCATTGTCCTGGTTGCGCTGACCGATCAGATTTCGTCCTCGGTTGTCAAGCCATTCGTGCAGCGAGAACGCCCGTGTAATGTGATTCCCAGCGTGCATTATTACGAGGACGGGAAGTGGATCTACACGGATAAGTTTGGCCTGACGATCTACAACAAGTCCCCCAGCTTCCCCTCATCCCATGCCACAAACCTTGCCGGACAGGCGGTCTATTGGGGCTATTTCTACCCTCAAGTGGCGCCGCTCTTCTATCTGGCTGCGATCGCCGTCGGCTACAGTCGAGTCTATCTTGGAATACACTATCCTTCCGATATTCTGGGTGGCTTTCTCCTCGCGGTCGTCCTCGCCCTTCTCTTGGCTTTTCCTCTTCGAGCCTGGATATTGCCCGACTCTTAGCTATCTTGCCGGAACAGAAACCACCCCTTCTCTCCGTTCGCGTATGGATCCGACCGATAACGGAATCCCACTTGCCAGTTCCTCGAACCCTCGTTTCTCGGATTTCTCTCCGGAGACATGATGAGACGCTTGAAGTGGACTCTGATTCTTCTGCTGTGCCCATCCGTGCTCTGGACGGCGGAAGTCAAGACCTTGAGTCTTCAGGAAGCAGTTCAAATTGCCCTTGAGCGCAATCGCTCGCTGCAAGTGGCACGGTCTCGTGTGGAAGCCCGTGAGTACGGTGTGAAAGAAGCTCGCAGTGCCTTCATGCCACACCTGACCGCGGGAGCGAGCTACACGCGACTCGACGAGCGTCCGTATGTCGCCCCGCCGGGTTTCGAGCGGATGTTTGAACCCTTGATGGCTCCATTCGCCGATCTTGTGACGGGAGGCTACCTTAATCCCACCACCCTTGCCGGCTTATCTGGTATGCGCATTGACCGGATCTATATGGGGCTCGAAGACAACTACGACATCAACCTCTCGTTGCGGCAGCCGCTCTTTACCGGCGGGACTACGCTCAACTCCTACCGGATCGCCCAATTCGGAGCGGAGGCTGAGAAATGGAAGTACCGGCGAGATGAGCATCAGGTTCGCTACGAAGTCACCGAGGCTTTCCTGAATCTCGTCACGGCCCGCGAACTCCGGAGCGTCACCGAGGAATCCATCGCGCGTTCACAGGCCCATCTCACAGACCTGGAAAATCTGCACAGCAAGGGCATCGTGATCGAAAGAGACCTGCTGCGGGCGCAGGTCAGTCTCTCGAACGCCCGTCTGCTGAATCTCCGGGCACAGAATGGCGTGAAACTGTTGACTTCGCACCTCTGTCATCTGCTCTCTTTCGACCTCGACACGGACATCATTCCGGACGAGATTCCCGATCCTGCCCTGCCATCCGGCCAGACCTTGGAGATTTACACAGCAGAGGCTCTCGACAGACGCCCCGAGATGAAGGCCACGGAGGCGGACCTGGCCGCTGCCGGAAGGCTGGTTTCCATTCGTAAGGGCGAGTATCTCCCGAAGCTCTTTCTGGTTGGCAATTACGATTGGAAAAGACCCAACCGCGAAATCGAGCCCGAATTCTATGACACATGGAGCGTGGCTCTGGCACTCCAGCTTGACCTCTTTCACGGAGGCGCCAAGCGCTTCAGACTTCAACAGGCCAAGTTGAGCCGAAGCCAGATTGAGCAAGGCAGACAGATGCTCGCGGACGCCATCGCCCTTGAGGTGAAGCAAGCTCATCTGGCGATCGAGGAGGCACAGGAGGCTCTGACGATTGCCGGGCAGGCCATGAATCAAGCCGAGGAAAGCTACCGGGTTGCACGAGACAACTTCAAGGCGGGGACCGCCACAAACACCGATGTCCTCGATGCGCAAAATGACCTCACACAAGCGCAAATGCAACGAGTTGCGGCCCATGCAGACCTGCTTCTGGCGGAGGCGAAGTTAGCGCGCGCCACAGCAAAATGGGACAACAATCCCTGATATATCCGAGGCATATCGGCTCAAGAAGAGAGGGTCCCGCGCTTGGCGCGGGACCCTTTTAGTGATCAAAGTCTGTCCGTGCTGCCCTAACACCTTTGCGTTATGAGCAGATCACACATCCAGATTCCTCACATATTTCGCGTTGCGTTCAATAAATTCGCGCCGCGGTTCGACGGCATCTCCCATGAGAATTGTGAACATGCGGTCTGCTGTCGCCGCATCCTCCAGCGTCACATGCAGGACGGTGCGGGTCTCAGGATCCATCGTTGTTGACCAGAGTTGCGCGGGATTCATTTCACCCAGACCCTTGTAGCGCTGAATGTGCACTCCTTGGGAACCCAGTTCCTCGACGGCTGCGTCCCGCTCATCTTCATCAAAACAGTACGTCTCTTTCTTACCCTTGAAGACGCGGAAGAGTGGAGGTTGAGCGATGTAAATGCGGCCTTCCTCGATCAGCGGACGCATGTGGCGGAAGAAGAATGTCAATAGCAGCGTGCGGATGTGTGCGCCGTCCACATCGGCGTCCGTCATCAGGATGATCTTGCCGTAACGGAGTTTGGAGAGATTGAATCCTTCCTCGGTGCCGATGCCCGTGCCAATGGCGGAAATCATCGTGCAGATTTCTTCGTTGTTCAGGATTCTATCCTTATGGGCCTTTTCGACATTCAGAATCTTGCCTTTCAGCGGAAGGATTGCCTGGAATCGCCGATCGCGGCCTTGCTTGGCCGACCCTCCAGCGCTGTCACCCTCAACGATAAAAAGCTCCGACTTCTCGCGGTCCGTGTCGGTGCAGTCCGCCAGTTTGCCGGGGAGATTCCCCGATTCCAGCGCGGTCTTGCGCCGGGCAATTTCCCGCGCCTTGCGCGCGGCTTCCCGCGCCCGAGCGGCACTGACAGACTTCTCAATGACGCGCCGGGCAATCTGTGGATGTTCCTCGAGAAATTCCGACAGCTTCTCGTTGACCACCGATTCGACAATCCCCTTGACCTCGCTGTTGCCCAGCTTTGTCTTGGTTTGGCCCTCAAATTGAGGCTCGGGGACCCGGACGGAGATGACGGCCGTCAACCCCTCCCGCACATCTTCTCCGGATAGACTCATCTTGCCATTCTTGAAGAGGTTGAGCCGGAGCGCGTGGCTGTTGAGCGTACGCGTCAAGGCACTCTTGAACCCGACAAGGTGCGTGCCCCCCTCGACCGTATTAATGTTGTTCACATAAGAGATGATATTCTCCGTGTAGCCGTCATTATATTGCATGGCGACTTGCACGGGAATCTCGTCGCGCTCTTGCTCAAAGTAGATTGGCGTCCCCTGAATCGAGGTCCGGGTCTCGTCCAAGTAACTCACAAAGGCCACCAAGCCTCCGTCGAACCGAAACTCCTCGCGACGGCCATTACGCTTGTCTTCGGCCGTGATTCCGAGGCCGCGATTGAGGTATGCCAGCTCCCGCAGTCGCTGGCAGATGGTGTCGAAATTGAATTCCGGACGCTTTGGGAAAATCAGCGGATCCGACATGAAAG
>Ga0315555_1002394_pt1 | contig 13195 bp, 11 predicted proteins | sample SalMarSW160380MG_FD_202113 | JGI IMG/M metagenome (GOLD analysis project Ga0315555, IMG submission 202113) | Salt marsh sediment microbial communities from the Plum Island Ecosystem LTER, Massachusetts, United States - Salt Marsh Sediment SW1603-80 ...
AAAGTAAACAATTTCATGGATTGCTGGTTCAGCTGCCCCTGCCTGCTCATATTAATGAACAGAGAATTATTGAAGCTATGGAGCCTCACAAAGATGTGGATTGTTTTCATCCCTATAATGTAGGTCGCCTAATGATTGGCCAGCCTATCTTTGAACCTGCAACACCCGCGGGTATTGTGGAGCTACTTAAACAGACTGGTATTGATACCAGGGGAAAGCATGTAGTTGTGCTGGGACGCAGTAACATCGTTGGGAAACCTTTAAGTATGATGCTGGTTCAAAAACATAAAGGTGCAAATGCTATTGTAACCATTGTTCATACAGCAGCATCCAACCTAACAAAGTATACATTGCAGGCGGATATTTTGATAGCCGCCATGGGCAAACCGGAAGTTGTGACCGGACAAATGGTAAAAAAGGACGTGGTGGTCATTGATGTGGGGGTAAACAGGGTTCCGGCTGATAATGAAAAGGGATATCGTCTGGTGGGAGATGTTATTTTTGATGAAGTTATAAAAAAAGCTAAGGCCATAACACCGGTGCCCGGGGGAGTAGGACCTATGACTATCGCTTTACTTTTAAAAAATACCGTGAAAGCGTACTGGCTTCAACAGGTGACCGGTAAAAAATGACGACAAATTACAGAAGCATATGAGTGCTAACGCAACCGATAAGGGAAAATGGGCAGAAGAAATTGCCGGCAATTTTCTGGAAAAGAAATCATATAACCTTCTTTTCCGGAACTGGCGTGCCGAACGAGGTGATATTGATATTATCGCATTAGACGGAGATTGTCTGGTCTTCATCGAAGTTAAAGCCGGTTTTTCCCGGAAATTCGGTCCACCGGAATTACGTATTACTCAGGCAAAAAAGAGACAATTATATAAACTGGCATCTATATTCATAGCGGGAGCAGATATTTCAAAAATTGAACATCAGAGTTATCGGTTTGATGTAGTAGTCGTTGATGGACATCAAAATAAATACGACATCCGGCATTATAAAAACGCCTTTTACCTTTGATGTTTTAGGATTGCGGAGCGGATTTCACAGGATGAATACCTGCAGGGAATAAGCTATCAAACTTTCTAATTGTTGTAAACGTAAAACGATGTTGAGTGGAGAAATGTTATGCCCATCACGAAAAACAAAGGAATTTCAAGAATTGATTCGGAGGCCTGCCGTACATATGGGTGGTATGTTCGGGCCCGCTTCCAGGGAAAAGTTATATCCAAATTATTCAGCGACGGGAAATACGGCGGTAAAGCAAAAGCGCTGATGAAGGCCCGGCGGTTTTACAAAAAATCCATGGAAAAATTGGTCAGGCGGCACAGTGATGTGGCATCTAATAAGATCCCCATTAAGACAATTGTCAGCAAAAACAAGCGCAATAACACCGGGGTGGTAGGAGTTCAAAAGATTAAAAGGAAAAATAATAGTGGAACAGTTTATCAGGCATATCGTGTGAATTGGACTGATCGCACCGGTAAATCCCGTACCAAATTCTTTTCAGTCGATAAACACGGGGATAAAAAAGCATTTGTACTTGCCTGTCAGCACCGGAAGGAAAAAATCATGGAACATTATTACTCCTGAGTCTTTACTGCCTAAACTTCCCTGCTGATTACCAGCTGGCTTTTTCGCCCGACCATTTCCTCCAGGAAAATCCAGAAAATCAACCTTTCAAAAAAATTACCTTGCCCGAATCAAAACTACGGGTTCAATTATATTCGGACGGCCAAAAATTACGGACACTTTTTAGAATCCGGTGTTGAAAGTATGGCACTCAAGGGGGGACTAAAAGAAAAACTGATTGATTCAATCACCGGCCTTTTCTAATTTGATAAAAAATATCAAATAAAGGACATCAAAATGGCCGTTACCGAGTTAAAATCCCAGCAGCTTCATAAAAACATCAGTTTAGAACTTTTCCCTTTTGAGACCACCGATAAACTTGATCCCCTGAACACCGTTATCGGGCAGGATCGGGCGATAAAAGCGATTCGCCTGGCGCTCGAAATGGAACACAGTGGCTATAATGTTTTTGTAACCGGCATGTCCGGTACTGGCCGAACTACCATTGTCAGGGATATTTTGGAAAATCTTGCTAAAATACGTCAGGTACCGGATGACTGGATATATGTTTATAACTTTCATGAACGGGACGTGCCAAATGCCCTGCGTCTTCCAGCAGGACGGGGTAAAAATTTTGCCGGTGACATGCAGGAGTTGATTGATACACTTAAAAAAGAAATTCCCGCCACCTTTGACAGTGAGGAGTATGAGAAGCAGAATGCTTCTATTCTGATGAAGAATACCGAACGGAAACGCCAGATAATGAACCGGCTGGATTCGGAAGCCCGTGAGATGGGTGTTCAGATTCATAGCACACCGGCCGGTTTTCAGACGATTATTCTGAAAAACAACCAACCCTTGAGCACCGAAGATTTTGAAAAACTGAGTGAAAAGGATAAAAAAGAGATTGAAAAACGGTTGGAGGCGGTACAGGAAAAAATAAATGCCGTGGTGCGGGAAATTGTTAAAATTGACCGGGAATCTCAACAGAATATACGGGCATTAAATGAAAAAGTAGCGTCTTTCATAGTAGATCGTTATATCGAGGATCTCAAATCCGATTATGTCTCCCACACAGAGATAGTCAAATATCTGGATGACGTACGAAGTGATACCATAACCAATATAGATGCATTTCTTACTGAAACCCGCAAGGAATCCGAAAAAGATGGTGATATGTCCACGACTGGAGATCACTTCATTCGTTACAGGGTTAACGTCCTGGTGGATAACAGTAAATGCAAGGGCGCACCGGTAATATATGAACCAAATCCGACCTATAACAATTTATTCGGCCGTATCGAAAAACAAGTCATCATGGGTGCCCAGGTAACCGACCACACCATGTTGAGAGCCGGCAGCCTGCATCGCGCCAACGGGGGTTACCTCATGACGGAAGCCTATCAAGTCCTGACGAATTCATATGTTTATGACTCTTTGAAGAGAGTTATTAAAACCAAAGAGATCCGGACAGAGGACGTGTCCGAGCTCTATGGATTCATTTCGGCAGCAGGGATCCGCCCTGAGCCCATTCCCCTTAATCTTAAGGTAATTCTCATTGGCTGGAATGATATTTATTATCTGCTGCAGGCCTACGATCAGGACTTCAGTAAAATATTTAAAATCCGGGCGGATTTTGATTATGAGACTGATTCAACCAGGGAAAGCATTCAAAAATATTCTCAGTTTATCAGTAAAGTGTCTATGGAAGAACATCTTCTGCCATTTCATTGCAGTGCGGTGCGGGAAGTCATTTATTATGGAAACCGACTGGTAGATGATCAGGAAAAAATCAGTCTGCGCTTCGGCTCCCTGGTGGGCATTATCCGTGAAGCCAATCATTATGCCAAACGGGACAAAAGCAAAGCTGTGCGTGAAAAACATGTTAAAAAAGCCGTTTCAGAATCAATCTACCGGAATAGTATGATTGAAGAAAAAGTCCAGGAAATTTTCAAACGCAATATTTTTAAAATTGATGTGAGCGGTGCAAAGGCGGGAGAAATCAATGGTCTTTCCGTTTCCCAGATCGGAGATTTTTCTTTCGGACGACCCACCAAAATTACCGCCAAAACTTATATCGGCAATGAAAACGTTATAAATATTGAACGAAAGGCCCGCCTGAGCGGAAAATTTCATGATAAGGGTTTGTTGATTCTTGCGGGGTTCTTCAACTCAAAGTTCGGACAATATATTCCCCCGGCCTTTTCCGCCAGTCTCACCTTTGAACAGAGTTATTCCACCATAGATGGGGACAGTGCATCTTCCACCGAACTTTATGCTCTTATTTCCAGTCTGGCAAATGTACCTATCAGACAGGGCCTCGCCGTAACCGGTTCCGTGAACCAGAATGGGGAAATACAGGCCATCGGTGGAGTCAATGAAAAGATTGAGGGTTTTTTCCAGGTCTGCAAGGATAAAAAACTGACCGGGGAACAGGGAGTTATTATTCCCCGCAGCAACATCGATAACCTTATGTTGAAAGACGAGGTGCAACAGGCGGTCAGACGGGGGAAATTTCATATCTGGGCGGTAGATACCATAGAAGACGGTCTCCGGATTCTTACCGGGCGGGAACCCGGAAAACGTCAGAAAAATGGTAAGTTTCCAAAAAATTCCCTTTTTTACCTGGTGGAAGAGCAATTACAGGCTTATGCCAAGCGAGCCAGTGAATTCAGAAAAAATATACTGGGGAAAAAGAAGAAGGAGGATTCTGATAAAAGCAAGCGTGAAAACAGTGAAAACGGAGAAGGCGACCTGTAAGATAGCTGCCTGCCCATTAAAAGTCCGGAAGCTACGGGTTGTATAAATCCCCTGTTCTGGTCATTTTCCCGGAATGACCGGAGATCCCCCTAACTTATTTCTTTATATTTCGGTTCTTTCCCGGGCCAGCTGAAATTATGTCTTTTAAGAATTCACGAAAATCGCTGGAAAATTCTTTCCTCTTCAGTCCAAACTCCACGAATGTTTTCATATAATCCAGTTTATTACCAATGTCATAACGTTTACCTTCAATTTTATAAGCAAAAACATCCTCCCTTTTTAACAGAAGCTTCAGGGCATCTGTCAGCTGGATTTCATTGTTTTTTCCCGAACCGGTCTGGTCCAGTGCATTGAATATTTCCGGAGTCAGAATATAGCGCCCTGCTATGGCAAGATTGGAGGGGCTCTCGTCTTTTTTCGGTTTTTCTATCAGATCCTCCACCTTCCAGATGGAATTACTGATTTTTGTTCCAGCTATGATCCCATAGCGCTCCACCTTTTCGGGTGCAACTTCTTCCACCGCAATAACAGACTGGCGATACTGGTTGTACACATCAATCAAGTGCTGGGTAACCGGAATTACCGAATCGATAATGGTATCACCCAGGAGTACCACGAAGGGTTCATTACTGGTGTGCTGCCTGGCATAACGAATGGCATCTCCCAGGCCATTCAACTCCTTCTGGCGGATAAAATGAATATTCGCCATCTCCCCTATGCGGCGTATTTCATGATATGACTTACGGTCCTCTTTACTTTTTAACAGAATTTCGAGTTCTGTCAGGCGGTCAAAATGATCCTCAATGGCTCTCTTACCTTTTCCTGAAATGATCAGGATATCCTCGATGCCCGAATCTACCGCTTCCTGTACCACATATTGTATGGTGGGTGTATCAATTATGGGTAACATTTCTTTGGGCTGAGCCTTCGTTACAGGCAGAAAACGGGTTCCCAGACCCGCTGCCGGTATCACTGCCTTGCGTACCATGTATCTACCTCATTTATAAAATAAACGGTTTGATTACTCTGACGTTTATCTTTTTAAGTTCCAGAATCAGTTGATCAAGCATTTCATCATCCCTGAAAATTCCAATAATTGAACCCCCTGAACCTGCGAACTTGGCAGAAGCTCCGCACTTGCGTGCCCGGTTTATCATCAGTAAATTCCGTTCACTGATATTCATGATTTTTTTACGCAGGTCAAAATTTTCATTGATCAGCTGATGGAGGGTCTCTTCATCCCTCCCGATAATCGCTTTTTTCCCGAGTTCAGCCAGTTCGGCAATTCGTTCCAGGGTCCTGATTACTGTCTTATCCCCTTTTTCATAGCGCAAGCGGATATCATTCAGGACCCGTCCGCTCTCCTTACCCAGCTCGGTATTGTAGGCCATGTATAAGCGGGGAAGAAGTGCCGGATCCAGAGATTCGTATATCCCGTGGTTATTTCTTTCCAGCAATTCCTTATCAAAATTCATATAAACACAACCCTCATACACCTGAATTACCCGGTCCTGCAGGCCGGCATTAATACCCAATTCATCCTTCTCCGTTGCCAGAATCAGGGATGGTAATATTTCCTGCGAAATTTCCACCTGATAAAAGATCAGCAGAGCCTTCATGGTAGCAGTAATAATAGCACTGGAACCGGCCATGCCTACCTGCCTGGGGATGGTAGAGTGATAGCGGATGGTAAAATTCTTGTTTTCCAGTTTTAAATCACGGGACTGACAATATTCATAAAATTTCTTTATAGCAGCTTTTATCAGCCGGTCTCCTCCGTAGTAACCATGCAGATTTACCGATTCAACCAGCGTGTGAATATTCTGGTACCGATTTACATCCTGGGGTTGAGCTTCTATATGAAGTTCAGGCGATTGATAGAGGGTAACATGAGCCCCAAAATTCCTGACACTGATGGAAATGGTTTTGCCAAAATAGCCATCGGATGGATTGCCCAGTAAACCGGCCCGGGCATAGGCGCGAGAATCTATAATCACTGATTAACCCCAGACTTCAACTGGCTTAGAATTTCCGGTTAATTTACTATTGATACCGGAGGCAAACCATATCAAATAATAAAAGAGAAGGATGATACACTTGATCTACTGACTGATAACTATATATATCTTCTTATTTATTTCAACAATGTCTGCAGATCGGTGAGTGGCAGGTTTATCACAGATAAGTTCCTGTTGTGCATCTTTTATCGTTCCACACGAATTCCTTAACGCCTGTCCGGCAAAAATTGAATATCACGGGGGTCCGATGAGGGCGTATTAAAGGGAAAAACTTGGACTAAATATTTGAGTAATCAATTATCCGGTCTATGGTTGATAAAAGAACTTATCAGATTTGTCTCAACATTAACAGATGATCATAATTAAAATTCACCGCCACCATCTTTTTGAGCATTTTCCATAATGGGCGGGATCAGTAATCCAACGTTAAAATTCTCCCCCCGGTGAAACTGAAAAATTTATCTTTATCCGCCACTTTCATTCCCTGCATCAGATCCTGCGGAGTTTTACCGGCCGCTTTCAGGCATCCGGGACAGGCCATAAGCGGGACATTTATATCTATCAATTTCTGTATTTGTGTCTTTGACCCGGGAAAATGATCAAACCGGATGTCAGGTGAATCCTGCAGTACCACTTCAATACCTTTAATATCAAAATATACCAAAACATCGTGATCATCCGACATCAGAACCGCCATATTCAAAGCCATAAGGACACGCTGCGGGCTGTCTGTTCCATGACTTATATGAATGAAAACCCCATCCCTGACGGATTGTGAGGAGGATCCAGCCTGGGGAGAATTTTGCTGATGACAGCTGGTTAATGACAAAATAATTAAAGTAGCCGGGATAAATCTGAATAGTTTCATTTTGAACCCTCGTGGTTTTGTTTTTACCAAAAGACAGCGAATCTTTTTAACAGTTTATTATTAAATCAGATTGCTGGCGAGATCACAATGTCACCGCTCATCCGAAAATATATAACCGGCACTGCGAACGCTTTTGATAAAGACCGGCCGTGCGGGATTGTTTTCAATATATTTCCTGAGCCGCGCGATAAAGTTATCCACCGTGCGTGTTTCCATGTCCGATTTTACATTCCATACATTCTCCAGCAAATCCTGCCGAGAGACAATAACCCCTTTATGATCTATTAAATATTTCAGAATCATGGCTTCATATGTGGTCAGCTGAATATTTCTCTCGCCATGCCGCAGTGAATAATCCTCAAAATTTACGCTATTTTTTCCGAAATGGTAAACGGGAGGGGTGTTGGTATACGACTTATACCATGCTTTTCTCTTCAACATTCCGGCAATCCGAAGCAGGAGTTCCTTCAAATGAAAGGGTTTGGTGAGATAATCATCAATACCCAATTCCAGACCTTTTATTTTATCCTTGCTGCCAGACCTGGCGGTCAGTATTAAAATGGGAATCTGCGGCGATTTTTGCCTTACTCTTTTTGCTACCTCAAATCCATTTAAATATGGGAGCATTATATCCAGAATAATCAGGTCATAGGCCTGTGATTCGAAATATCTCACGGCCTCTTCACCATCCCTGGCCCAGGTTACCACATACCCTTCCCCCTTTAAATTAAATTGAAGTCCTAAGGCCATGGTCTCTTCATCTTCTACCAATAAAATTTCACTGCCACTATATATATTTTTCTTTTTGGACATTATTTTGCGCTTCCTGTTTTTGGGTTTGGTTCAAAAGATGGCTGAGATATCTCCTTTTAGATTTTTGATATACCGGCAATTCTACCGTAAAAGTAGATCCCTTATTCTTCCCTTCACTGAAAACCGTTAATTTTCCGCCATGAGATTCGACAATTTCCCGGGCCATGTGCAATCCCAGGCCAGTTCCGCGAATATTGGGTATATCAAGACCATAGATACGATAAAATCGATGAAATATTTTTTTCTGATCTTTAATGGGTATACCAATACCCTTATCTGTAAATTTCAAAAAGATCTTCTCACCTTTGCACTTCATCTCTACCGATAAATAAAATGAATCACGGGAAAATTTGATAGCATTATCGATAAGATTATCAACCACGACTCTGATTCCCTCCAGATCGAGAACGCACTTACCATCTGCCTCACCCTGTATTTTAATACTTTCCGGAGGGATATTAAATTTATCCATAGCCTCATTAACCAGCTTTTTAAATGCCTCACTCACATTATAAACATAGTAATTATAAACGTTTTTTTTCTTTTCCATGCCTGATAATCTGAGGATAGAATCTATCAGGTTTTGCAGACGCCCAACGTCTTTCATCATCAGTTCCAGGAATTCTTTTTGTTTATGCCGGTTAACCTGCCGGATATCGAGAGTTTCCAGGTAAAGTTGTATGGAAGCCAGTGGTGATTTCAGTTCATGGGTGACATTGGCAATAAAGTTATCATAGCGCCGGCTTAAGTTTATCTGCTTAGCCAAAAAAATGAAAATAAGATACATTCCTCCCAGTACCAGAACCAGGAGTATCAGGCCCCAGACCAGGGCAATTATGTTGGTGCTTTTGGAAATTATCTGGGGGGATAAACTATCACCTACCTGCTTCAGAATGATATAGTTGGAGATATACCAGTATATCCACAGGCCCAACAGGGAGAGCCAGGCAATCTGGACCATTATAAAAATAAAAAGAGGATGAAAAAAATACTGCGATTTTTTTATCACGAGATTACCACATTATTACATTACTTTTACAAATACAAATTTAATTTTTCCTTACATTAATTTTAAGAATAAAATAGCAAAATAAAACATGGGAAATTATTAATGAAAATTTTATTGGTCTATCCGGAAACGCCCACCACCTTCTGGAGTTTCCGCAATGCTCTTAAATTTATATCAAAAAAATCCTCCGAGCCACCTCTTGGTTTACTCACAGTGGCCGCTCTTCTTCCTGCAGAGTGGGAAAAGAAACTGATTGACATGAATGTTTCCAGTCTGACGGACGAACACCTCCGCTGGGCTGATTATGTATTTCTCAGTGGTATGAACGTTCATTACCAATCCATCAAGGAGGTTATCAAACGCTGCAACGAACTCGGGACAAAAATTGTGGCCGGCGGGCCTCTATTTACAACGGATTATGAAGAATTTCCGGGAGTGGATCACTATGTATTAAATGAAGCCGAAATCACCCTGCCCTTATTCATTGAAGATTTACGCAAGGGATGCCCTGAACAGCTTTATTCCAGTGACAAATTCCCGGATATATCTCTTACGCCTATTCCCCAGTGGAATTTACTGGACAGAGGTAAGTATTCCACCATGAGTATTCAATATTCCCGGGGCTGTCCCTATAATTGCGAATTCTGCAGTATAACCATGTTAAATGGCCGCAAGCCGCGCACCAAAAGCCGGGAACAGTTTCTGGCAGAATTAGATACATTATATATGACCGGATGGCGCGGAACCGTATTTATTGTTGATGATAACTTCATCGGCAACCGGAATAAACTGAAAACTGAAATTCTTCCCGCCATGATTGAATGGTTAGAGAAAAGAAACTTCCCCTTCTCCTTTCTGACCGAAGTATCCATTAACCTGGCAGATGATTCTGAAATTGTTAATCTCATGGTTAAAGCCGGTTTTAATTCAGTATTCGTGGGAATCGAGACAACCAACCGGGAAAGTCTGGCCGAATGTGGTAAATCACAGAATATGAATCGTGATGTCATGTCAGCAGTAAAAAAATTACAGTATCAGGGTTTAATTGTATCGGGCGGTTTCATCGTAGGCTTTGACCATGATCCACCGACTATTTTTGAACAACAGATCAGATTTATTCAAAACAGTGGGATTGTGACCGCAATGGTCGGCTTATTGAATGCTCCTTCCGGGACCCGCCTTTTCCAGCGCATGAAAGCAGAAAACCGCCTGCTGGATATTATGAGCGGAGATAATATGGATGGATCCATGAATTTTATCCCCAAAATGAATTATGAGAAACTTCAGGAAGGTTATAAGAAAGTTCTGACCACAATTTACTCTCAGAAGCATTATTATGAACGGGTAAAAACTTTCCTGCAGGAATATCAGCCACCTTCCCACAAAGCGGTAAGAGTCTCCTACAAGGAAATCCAGGCATTCTTCAAGTCCCTCTGGCTGTTGGGAGTCATGGAAAGGGGCAAGCGATTTTTCTGGAAATTGCTATTCTTCAGCTTATTCAAACATCCCGGGAAATTTTCACTCAGCATGACCATGGCCATCTATGGATTCCATTTCAGACGGGTGGTGGAAAATCTGAAGACTGATAGTTTCCTAGTGGGGCTGGAAAATCAATGATTTACTAAAAACCTGCGAATCTTTGAATAACATGAATTCAAAACAGCCATCCCGCAGTGAAGCAACGGAGATTCATGTAAAAATAGAATTAAGGATGAGCCGGCTTGGTTCAAATATTGGGCGGGATCTGTTTTTATTTCCCATTAGCGATTCCAGCGGAAGACTGAATAAAAGTGCGGATAATATAATCAATTAACCGGGAATCTCCGGGTTGGAAGGCCGGATAATTCGGGTGATGCCCGGAGGCATTTACCACAGCGGTGATTTCGGCAACTGCTGCCGCATCGTCTTCATCTGTCTGAATAAAAATTTTGGGACCTTTCGCATGGCGGGAAGATTCCACCAGGACAATGTGACAACCGGAAAAAGCAGCTTCCAGAAGATCCTCGGGATGAACAGAGGTATCCGGCTGGCAGAAAAGAGCCAACCCTTCGGGAGTTGCAAAGACGGAAGGATTGGCGCCGGCCAGGCGCAACCGGTCTGAATCACTGCCGGCCTTATCCAGCGGGTGAGTATGCACAGAGTGTTTAAATGCCCCAACCCGGTATCCCCGATTTATTAATTCACGAATAATATATTCCAGCAAGGAAGTCTTTCCGCTTTTCTTTTTTCCGATAATGTGTAAAATGCAGGGATGGAAAGTTTTCATCCGGTATTACTTCATCCTTTCACCAGCGTATCAGACTCTAGCAGATCCTGGCGGAATTCTGACAGTTGTTTCATAACAAAAGGGACCAGAGACGGCCGGACCGCTAACAGAAACACCCCCTGAAAATTGTTCAGGATATGATCAAATCCTTCCCGGAATCCCTTACCGGCACGTTCCAGAGGACCAAATTCATCCAGAACCACCACATCTGCCACCGAACATTCCCTGAGGATCCGGTTTCCGATATCGAAGACACGGGGACTAAAGTAGTACCTGCCATAAAAAAACGGCCTGCTGGCATGGGGAGTTTCCGAGGCAAGAAGATATTGCCGATTATTGCCAAGATCTGCCAGGTGGTAAACCGGTTTTTCATTGTCCTGCCATTGACCCCTGCTCAGGAAACCGGCCACCTGAAGCCCCTTTCCCCGGGCTTTTTGGGCAAGGATTTCCAGGTAAGCGGTTTTCCCGGAATTTTTATGTCCCACCACCAGAACCGGAGAGAGCCGATGTTTTATCATTAGTCTATTTCCCGATTTTTACACCGAATACAACTTCTCTGCCAGGCATGGGAACACCATATTCACTGAAATAAAATTTATCCAGCAGGTTATTTAAGCGGAGGTAAGCACTCGTCCAGGAAGATAATTTAAATTCCGCCGTCATATTTAATAGCACAAAACCTCCCAATTTTTCCCAGGATAGATTATCGGGATTCTGATAATTCTGGCTGCCGGTATAACTGCCTTCAACCCTCAGCAGAAGTTTTGGGGCTGGAATATATTGCAGAATACCATTCACCCGATGAGATGGCCGGTATTCCATATAGTCACTTTCACGATAGGGCGTGCGATTACGGGCATATAGTCCGGTGTAATTAAGATCAGCTTCAGCCGAATTCCATTTCTTATGCACAGTCAGTTCAATTCCCCGGTAAACGGCTTCTCCGATATTCCGGTATTGTTGTACATTATTACCCAGCTGCTGATTGACGATATAGTCTGTGAGGAAGTTCAGAAATCCGCTGATTTCCAGGTACTCCCGGTTGGTGGCCCAGCAGATTCCCATTTCAATATTCAGAGAGCGCTCGGCTTTTAAATCAGGATTGGCAATATTCCTCCCCAGGCGCTCGGAATAAAGCTCCTTGAGAGTGGGAAAACGGCTTTTGCTTCCCACCGATCCATGGATTTCCACGTTCCTGCTGAAACTGTTTTTTAATGCGGCCTGAGCATTTAATAACAGGAGCGGATCCCTTACGGGAGAATCATCTGCCCTGCGCGGCTGCAGATGATTAATATCCATTCCGGCAAGAGCCTGCCATTGTGATGAAATTTTTATTTCCTGCTCCAGGCCCAGGGCCCAGATTTCCATTGCATATATTCCAAACGGGGCCGATGTGCCTGATTTTTCCCGGTGTACATCACGTTTGAAAGACAGCACTCCCCTGGTGGAACCCAAAGAAAAACGGTTCAGTTGCGGGTAAAGAATCCCTCCTATGGAATAATCATCATATATTGAGGTAAAAGCATAGGGACGGATCTTGGTGTTGTAACCGTCATCATCATAGGCTTGCAGTACATTTTTGTACTTATCGTAGTACCAGATAGAACGCAAAAGAAATGTGCCGGAAAAAATGTGCTCACTGTTCAGGCTGATGACACTTTTTTTCCATTCCGGAAATTGCCAGTACCGGGGTCGGTTCTCCAGAGCATTGGGGGGAATGTTGAAACGGTTGTTAATAATATTCAGGTGAAATCCCACACGATTGACTGAATTCAGGTTATAATGCAATTTCAGGGTACCACTGCTTTTCTGATAATCACTATTATCTCTGCTGCTTCCGTTCTCATTTATCATTGCCGGGGAATCAGCCGGCAGCCGGAAATTGG
>Ga0315555_1002401_pt1 | contig 13172 bp, 13 predicted proteins | sample SalMarSW160380MG_FD_202113 | JGI IMG/M metagenome (GOLD analysis project Ga0315555, IMG submission 202113) | Salt marsh sediment microbial communities from the Plum Island Ecosystem LTER, Massachusetts, United States - Salt Marsh Sediment SW1603-80 ...
CAAGCCTGGTAGTCTAATTCCTGAGTAATACGATTTCCAGCTTTTCCGGCCAGAGGGCCTGTCCCGCCTCGTCCTGCCTCTGCACGTAGAGGGTCGTCTGTCTTTCCCACGGGGGACCGTCAGGCGGGTCTTCCTCTATCCTGATGCGGATAAAGCCGCCGGTCTTATCGCAGATAATGATATCGCCAGGTGAATATTCCCGGGTTGCCAGAATCTCACCTTCGCCGCTAATATGCACGATAAGAGGCTCGCCCACCCTGCCGATTCCCGAATAGACAGTACCTTCCGGCGTTCAGACGATGGCCCCGCCGGTGCCATCACTCTCCGCTGAGAGTAGATTTTCGTCAGCCACTATAAGCCTGCTTGGCCAGACGGCGTCACCTTGCTCGTTAAACCGCTGCGCGTGTACCCTGTCCGACCGATTGGTGATTTCCTCTTCCCAGGTAACGATGATGCCATTGGCACCGTCGTTTACCGCAGCAAACTTTCCCGAGTAGGTGGGCCAGGAGCGAGTATATGTCCCCTTGATACCGGCGGTAATTTCCTCCTCGATAAGCGGGTGGAACGGGGAAGAAGCAACGACGATTATCACTTCGTCTCCCCAGAAGGAGTTCCCGGCTGCATCGATTTTCTTGGTGCGGAGGATATCGTCATGAAGGGTGCGGGAGAAAGCTTCATAATCGTTCCAGGCAAAAATAGCGCCGCCGCTGCCGTCCGTTATCACATCGGGGAACCTGACACCGAGACGATTTGTATCGCCGATGAGAACGCCATCGCCCCACATAAGCTCGCCATCGGTATTTATCCGCCGGGCATAGAGGGTAATGGGATTAAAATAGTCAGGGTCATCGTGGTCGATGTTATTGCTCCTGTCATACCAGATGAAGATGACCCCACCCACCCCGTCGGACGTTAGTGTATAGCTTTTTTCGGGCGGGAAACCGGCAATGAGTACACCATCTTCACCCCATAACGATTGCCAGGAGAGGTCGATACGCTGGGCAAAGATACCTCCACTATTTTGCCAGGTAACAATAATATCGCCCGAGGCATCACTTATGGCGGCAACAGGTATCCCGCCCGGTGCATCGTGATAGCTGAGTGCTATTACCACCGAGGCGATAACAACGGCAGCGATGATGGCAAGAGCAACGGGCCAGCGTTTCCTGTCCATTTCGGCGCCTACCTTAATATCTCATATTATAGCCTCATGGGAAGCTGCATGCCGCCTTAAATACCGGCTATATTTTTTCCTTATCTCTACTAAGGTATTACGCTGATTTTAATCCAGCACCTACCACGGTATCCGTCTTCCAGATATTGTTCCAAGCGGAACCAGTAATCACCGGGGGTAACACTCGGTGACGTACTTATGGTCAGCGTGGAATGATAAATCGAATTCGGACAGACGGTAAATTGCAATGGTTCTATAGTTACTTCCATCCCTTCGGGCAGCGGTAAAGCACCCTCGTCGGAGTACTCACCGGCTACGTAATGAATCGTGTAAGTGAATGTTTCACGCTCGCGGATATCTTTCCTAACATCCAGTGCCAGGACGGTGGATATAGTTTCGCCGGCCTGGAGTTCCAGTGACTCTTCATAATTCACCCGCGATTGGTAGCGGGGGCCTCCACCACCAAGCCCAGGTATCGGGTACATCCTGCCGTCTTCATTAACACCCACGGCATAGGTTATCTCGTCGGTCATTTCTCCTAGTGTCGCCACAGCCTGGATACTATTAGAGTCTTCCTTGAGTTGTATCGTCGCCGCATAAGTACCGTCGGCTGCTACTTCAGCCTCCACCCCATTGACCGTTACGCTGGCCTGGGGGAAGTTCACATAACCGGTAATGGTGACCGGCTCCCGGGTATAATCCACCGAGGGCTCGCCGGGATAGGGATGGTTCATGTAGACAGCGAGAGCGGAGCAAGTCTCCGTGGAGGTGGTCGTAGGCGGTTCGTTCGTGGACGTGATCGTGGGTGGTTCATTCCCGTCAGTCTGACAGCCAGCAACCGCCAATAAAATCACCACCAGTGCTAAAATTATAAAGACCAGAGAATTTTTCATTTTAATTCTACTGGCCTTGAACAGATTGTACTACACGAGCATCGTCTACTCCAGAGGTATCCTGAACTCCCAGGGGCCTTCCCAGTCGCCGAGACTCGTAATAGTAAAGGTTAGTTCTTCAGTATCGCTGGGGATGGGGTCGATATTTCCCGGTTCGTATCCCCACTGCAATTGAAGGCCGTTCTCAAGAGGGCGCATTCCGGCGACGCCAGCATCCTTTGTAGCACCATCGATGGTATACTGAGCATAGGCTGCCAGCATCCATTGGGGCGGTGCCAACTCAGGGCCTTGGGGCAGGGTATATGCGGGCGATGTCACGAGAACCGTGAACTCGACGCCATTTGCGGTCATCTCTACCCGTTTGAGGGTAATGGTAACCTCAATGAACTGCTCCTCCCGACTCCAGGTGAAAGGCAAACCGGTTGCCGTTACCGACTGGTTTACCTCGATAGTTTTTTCCATCACGCCCTGCGGGGGCAGCACAAGCACTCTGGTCGCCAGGCCGCGTACATGTCCGCTGGTCGCGTCTGAAGCTTTTCTGCTGGCAAGCGTTACCTCAACTCCGTACCATCCGGGGTCTACCTGTTCGCCACTATCATCCTTCTGATCCCAATTTAAGGAGTAAGTCACGGAATCACCAGGCTGTAATTCAAGCTCTTCGCTACCCTCAGGGAAATTCCGCACGGCACTATCGGAAGGGTTCAAATTGGGTAGTTTAACGATCTTGATTTCCGGTGGATACGGGCTTATAATGCGCAAATCCGAGGATTCATTGGTGAAGACTAGCTCAACAGCAACGGTTTCACCATAGGTACTGATAACATCGGGAAGTCTTTCGAACGTAGCTATACTCGACGGAGTTCCTGGCGGCGGGGTGGTCGGCACTGGAGTTTCTGGCGGTGGGGTAGTCAGCGGTGTTGTTCCAGGTATCGTAATACCGGGTTCAGTGGCTGGTGGCGGAGAGCCCATCTGAAAGAAGTCACCGAAATGCCAGATGATGACAGCGATAACCAGAATTACTATTGCTACTGAGGCTGTCACCACACGACCGAGTGTGAAACTCGACCAGAATCCACTACGCTTTCCCCCGGTCTCTAATTGATTTCTTATCTTTTCCCAGGCTCCCGGTGAAGGATTGACTTCGTCGGTCACCGCCTTAAATACGCCGTGTAAATTCTCCCGAGTTGCTGATAGTGCTTCGAGTTCGGTTCGGCACTGCGGGCAGCTGGGCAGGTGTGCCTCGATATATACCCTCTCTTTCGGGGTGACCTCACCGTCGAGATAGGCAGTTAAAAGCTCACTTATCTTTTTACAGTTCATTTTCTCTTCCCTCAAGCCGTCGTCTCTCCGGTGTTCATTCGTTCTTTTAAATAACGAAGCGATTGGTGCAGCCGTGATTTTACCGTGCCCAGTGAAATCTCCAGAGTTTCAGCAATCTCCTGGTACGACAGGTCGTTAAAATATCTCAACACGAGCACCGAACGGTGCTTTATGTCCAGGGCGTCCAACGCCCTGAGCAGCCGTTCGTATTCCAGCTTGTTAATCAGTATTTCTTCTGGTTGCGACTGATATCTCATTTCTGGTGGGTCGATTCCTTTTTCCTCAAGGGAGATAGTGGTTGATGTTTTTCGGTACTTTTTTCTTGAGCACTCATTGAGAGTAATGCGGTGCAGCCAGGTGGTGAGTTTACCCTTATTCGGATCATACGTCTGTCGTGACCTCCACGCTGAGGTAAAGACCTCCTGTAAGATATCTTCGGCTGTTTCTCTGCGGCCCATGATGAGATATGCCGTCCTGAACACCAGCTTTTCATACTGGTGAAACAGCATTTCAAAGGCATTCATATCACCTGACTGCCAATTTTCCATCTGACCGGTCATCTAAATGATTATAGTCAGTTTCGCGTGAAAAGTTCATTATATTTAGATTAAATTTATAGGGAACCGCTCCGAGATGTGAACGGTGGTAGGGACGGAAGGATAGTATATCCTAACCGGTTCCAAGCCTGCCCTGAGTTTCAAGAATCGCTAATTTTAGGACAAGAAGTCGGCACAAGATTTTTTAAAATGCTCGGGCTAAAAGGTGAACCTTAATAAGCTGATGAAGTAATTAACGGGAATATTATATTAAAGAGGATACGCTACATGGACGAGTAAGTAATTTTCTAGTTTCCTGGAAAGCCCGTTTGTGGAATACGTAGCATATAACATAGATTATACGCCAAAGCTCTCTACCTCGATTGGACAAGAGAAATCACCCGTGAGCTATATCCAACAATTCGATATTATGTTTAAAATATGGAGTTATGACTTCTTGATATTTCTGATGGAAACTAAAATTAAAACAGATTCGAAACTACGACCAATCGATTATGAGCCAGCGTGTCAGGATATCGACCTGCTGAAACTTACCAATGAGTCGGCACTACACACCCAGTCGAAACTCATTCATAAGCCCATCCACTCGGACCACTTACATAATCTCTGCTTCACACCGTCTCAGTCCCAAAATAATACCGTGCTGCTTCGACGACACGCAGAACTCGCCCGCCGACAACGATTTGCGCTATCTTTGCATCTCTCAACAGCTTTTCCATTTTCCCCTCTTTGGAATACCCGTAAGACCCCATAAGTTCTAAACCACGATTAATGGCTCTCCATGCACAATCACCCACGACATTTGCACACACACTGGCCATTGTAAGCTGCTTAGGCTCCCATGGCGGGCCATAAATATCCGCACGATCAAGGCGCTCGAGCGTACCCCACAAGAACATCTCGGCACTAACCATATCGGAAGCAATCTGGCCTAGCTCATACACTATGGCCCCGTGTTCCTTCATCGGTTTGCCGGCAGTCTCTCGATTATCGACATAGTATTTCAGGATTTCATACGCCCTTCTCATTATGCCAACTGAGAACGCAGCCGCGGTCGAGCGGGCCCCGGTACACCAGGATGTAAAAGCCTTTACCGCATTATCGCCTTCTTGGAGGCAGTATTCTTCCGGCACACGCGCATTATCAAACCAGATATCCCCATTCGTATCTAAAGCCGTTCCCATTTTCTGATAAGGCTTACTGGTTGATACACCGGGGGTATCAGCAGGCACCGCAATCACCGCTATATTATCTGGGAAATTTTTACCTTCTACCGAACAGACGGTCGCAAACATCTTCGCCTCTCTATAACCGGACGGCCATAGCTTATGACCGTTGATAACCCATTCCTTTCCCTCCCGTCGGGCTCTTGTTCTAATCTGCGCCCCTTGAAGTCTCATATCCTCGATGGCTCCTCCACCATGGGGTTCGGTAAGAGCACTGGCTATCACATATGGTTCATCTCCCAAAAGCAACTCGGCAAACTTTTTTAGTATCACTTCATTTGGAGTAGGTACCCCGGCTAGCATTACTGCCCCGCCGGTTATAAATCCTGATTCTGCGAGACCGTGGTCACCTCTTGTCAGTTCTAAGATAAGAGCACCTGTTTCCACCATTGAGAAACCGCCCATCCCGCCATACTGGGGGGGCACGAATGTCTTTTGTAAACCCAGTTCAATCCACAGTTTCTTAAACAAGTCTTTAACCAATGTGGGCTCTTCTCTTTCCGTCCAGTCCCAGTAATCATCAAATTCACGTTCATGTGGTAGTACTTCTTTATCCACGAAGTCTCTTAGGGTGTTACAATACATTTTAGCTTCTTCACTTATTAGATGGTCTGGTTGCATAAAGACATCTCTCTCCATTGCACTCCTTCTATGATTTTTATTAATAATTTAGTTTTCCCGAGAAGCTGATATATCGGTGTATTATAGTTATCCCCTCCCAGAGATGTCAACAGCTCGCTCGCCGGCGTTCTTAATCCATGGGTTCAGTCAGAATTCTGGCAGAAGGCAGGTGTTTTTACTAGCGAGATGCTGGTCACTTAATGTGATGAAGCAAGAAATGCCGGGTGTTGACATCCAATCACTATATTTTTAGCATCATTGTTCAATAATACGTCGGGTAGTAGCTATAACAGATATATAGTCTCCCCTCGCGGCATATTATCCAGAATGTGAGGGATATGCTTAATAGTGCCCCTAGCTCACACGGTAAAAGGGGTCTCTGACTACACGACAGGCAGGTTTTTACATCTCTTTGAGGGAAAGTCCCCCGATGTCAAAAGGTCTCATGTTGGTGGGCTCAGTAGGGATCGAACCTATGCCTAATCGGTTATGAATTCAACTACTTATAAAACCAGATTAGTTACACAATATGACGAAATGTTTAATATCCATAAAATGGTTCGTTTTTAGTCTTTTGGAAATAGAGTTCGATTCACCCTCATCTCCACCTGCAATACGGACGAGGCGACTCATAAGCCCTTGGTCGCAGGTTCGAACCTATTAGCTACCATTGCATGAACATCGGGATGTTTGCCCTTCCATGCTTATGTGCATGCTGTCTTTGCTTAGAAACCAAGGATTGGGACTCATTTACCAACCAATATAAGTACAATAAAAGATATGATAGAAACCGAAAATATACTGATGGTGACTATCCACGCGTAAAACAAGCTTCCTGTTTTTCCGTTCTCCTCGATGGTGAGTTCACGATATTGTTTGATATATTTAAGCCCGTGAAACCTTACGTCCCAATAGTTGATTTTGGTACCATGCTTGGACAAGTGAGACGCTGCCCTAAAAGAAATAAGAAGGCTGGAAATGCCACTAATCGCTGCTAGACCAAATATGTACCAGATAAATAAATGTGTACTCATTTCTCCACACTTTCTACGCCTTATTCAAGAACACTGGAGCTCTAATATGAAACTGGGACTTTTGTTAATGGTATAGGGTATATTGGTTTTTAATCTATTATAATAAGGGATGACCGCGAAGTTAAAGTCTGGAAAGAGGGATGTTTGCCATTCCATGCGTACATTTCAATCTGATATAGAGTCCGCGTAATCAAAGGGAATCATTATGTCGATGTGTTTGTTTCGTGGCACCCTCAGTAATCATGTCCATTTCGTGAGTATCTCTTCCCTTTGGAAAGTCTTTGTGCTGATAAAGAATAAAATCACATCAACCAGGAGGATAACGGCAGCAATGATAAAAAGGTTGTTGGTGTTAAGAGTAATTGAGCCTATCTCGCTCACAACGTAAATTGCGACAAACGGGGGCGCTATGAGTCCCCCCAGAAGCTGGGCAGCACGCACATCAGTTGTTCTGGACGATATGATAACACTCATCTCGACGGAAAGAATGGCCGCCAGTGGCGCAACCAGCAGGAGTATGATGCCCATGGTCCAATTCGGAAAATAATAATAGCCTAACGTCTGGTGAGTGAACAGATCATTAAGCAACATAAAGATTGCGGCGCCGATATATAGAGCCACGATGGACGGAAGAAAGGACGCGATGCTTTTACCCAGAAGAAGCTCGCTATCCGTTATGGGCGTTGCCAAAAGCGGCTCAAGGCTCTTCTCGACCTTTTCGCCTACCAGACTATAAGAGGCTATGAACGTGGGCAGGTAGGCTGCTCCGATGATAAAGAAGAATGAGAATGCGTTTAATAATGTCGGTAATCTAGAAAGCGCAATACCTCCGTGATTGGGTCCGGCAAAATGAATCACCATTGGAAGACCAATGGAAACAATAAGCGGGAAGAGGATGACCAAACGGAGGACGGTCTTGTTTCTCCTGAATATCCGGAGGTCTTTGGCAGCAATTATCCAGGCTTTTGAGATTCTCATTTTATCTCTTTCACCATTTTCAAGTAAACGTCCTCTAATGTTGGGCTGAGCTCAGTGACCAACTGTATGCGACCGCCAGCGGAAACGATGGCTTCAATAATAGCAGGATTATCTTCGTCGGTATTCCCCACGTCAATAATCAATTTGTTGTCTGACACTTCTACCTTGTGTGATGTCAACTTCTTGACTGCACTGACAATAGCGTCATTAACCTGGGCAAGCTGGATCTCAGTCCTGACTCCCCGGAGGGATTCCTTCAGCTGTTCCGGAGTGCCTATGGTTAATAATCTGGTCTTCAATATCCCGATTCGGTCACATATCCTTTGCGCTTCGTCAAGGTTGTGGGTATTGAGAAAAATAGTCCTGTTTTCCTTTTTAAGGTCGAGAATAAAATCCCTGACTGTTTTCGATGCTTCTGGATCCAGGTTGGCAGTGGGTTCGTCCATGAATAACACTTTCGGCTCGTGAATGAGGGCGCGGGCGATCGCCAGTTTTTGTTTCATTCCTTTAGACAGTGTTCCAGCGGCGACATCTTTTTTCTCCCACAATCCCAGCATCTTGAGAAAATGTTCGATGTTTTCTTTTCTTGACTTTTCAGTACATTCGTACAACTTACCGTAAAAGTCAAGGTTCTCGTAGACACTCAGTTGGTTATACAGGCCTACATTATCGGGAACCAGCCCGATCATCTTCCTGATCTTCAAAGAATCGGCGGTGTTACCAACTTCATAATCTGCTATCCTGGCTTCTCCGGTGGTCTTTGATATAAGGCAGCAAAGCATTCTAACGGTGGTGGTCTTTCCCGCACCGTTAGGCCCAAGGAAACCGAAAACCTCTCCTTCATTGATATGGAAGGTTATCCCCTCTACCGCGGTGACCTCATTAAACTTCTTCGTGAGGTTCTCTACATCAATCAAAGCGTATCAACTCATCCCATATATTCAAATTTAAACCAAAATAGGGAAGATTAATGATTTTAACAAAATATCATAAGCTTGTCTAGAAGCGATAAAAAGTATGCAAGCGCTAAAATATAATAAGGTATGAAAATATATAAGAAGGTATGAAAATACATAAGAAGGTATCAAAGTACGATGCCTCGGCTCATTATTGGCCGGAAATTGAAGAAGAAAGAGGAGCATTTCTGCTCCCCTTCTGATTTAGTTTGATTTCCAACTACCGCTGAATGAACATGGGGATGTTTGTGTTTTTATCGTAACATCGACAACTTGGCATGGTCAATACTAAACAGATGAAGATTCCGTATTTAATAGTTTGAATCTGAGTTACTCAACAAAATACTTTCTTGTTACCTTCGAAAAAACATCGGAATGTCTGCCCAGTCATGTGTAAAAAATCTCAATTACGTTCGTTGTTTCTGTTAAGTATACAGTTTTGACTATAATAATATTTCTATTTCGAACTCCTTACTTGACGTATTGGGCGATAAAGGTAGTTACTTGATTGATAGGGATGGCTAGGTTAATCTCTTCATAATCCTCCAGGGGTGGAGTAATCCCCGCAGAGGGAATGCCTATCATCTTTCCACTCAATGTGACCAAGCAACCGCCGCTATTGCCTGGATTGATAGGGGCGTCAATTTGAATATAGTTGGAACCGGAGTATGTTCGTAAGGCAGAAATAATCCCAACCGTAAAGGTGGCCGGACCAGGCAGGTCTGTACCTGCAGGGAAGCCAACTGCCATGACGGCTTCACCCACTAATACGTCAGACATAGTACCTAAGGTTATAACAGGAAAATCGGTGCGGGTTGTATTGAGTTTGATTATCGCCAAGTCCTGATTTGTGTTAGACCCTATAACCGTAGCGTTGAGGATAGTTCCATCCATAAGCGTCACCTTAATGCTCTGTCCTCCAGCAATAACGTGGGCGTTGGTTATGACGTAACCGCGGTTGTCTATTATTGTGCCTGAACCTGAAGCAAGGCCATGGGTAAGTGTCACATCAATTCTAACAACTGTTGGTTCAACCTGAGGAACAATGTTAGCGAAAGACTCCACGGGACCTGCCGAGGTTCCAGCGGGTCCTTGTGGCCCGATGACGCTACCTGCGTCAATCGTTTGACCATCAGAAAGTGTTAGAATAAGATGCCCGGCATCGTTGACCGATACGTCCGTTACACTCACACCGGCTGACCCAGCCAGTCCGGTTGGTCCAGCTGGTCCGGCTGGTCCTTGAAGCCCCGTAGGGCCTTGTACCCCAGCGGGGCCTGTACAACCGCTTAATACCAACATACCAATTGCAGTTGCCAGCAGCACCTTGAGCAATATACTCGGTGTTTTCATCAGCCTGCCTCCTTTCATATATTCTCCATTCTGTTGCCATAGTATAGTTTTGCTTAAAAAGTAATGTCAATGAGATTTGCACGTAAAGGATAAGGTAGAATTTCATACCAGGAAAGTGTAAGTAAAAGTGTTAGGTATATCTGCAGACATTACAACAACTGTGGGGACTCGAGTGGTGGTGGTTGGTTATGGGAGATAAAGGCAAGTATTGGTTCTCAGGATTTTCAGTAAATATGGTTATTTAGTTCGTTTCTTGTCTCTCTGTATAATGTTGGTCAACAAGTAAATATTAGGGATGTACAATATATTTTCTTCAGATTCCACCACCGTATAGATAACGCCAATTTCAATTACTCTCCCTTTCATTCCGGAGACTGATACCATATCACTATGAACGAAAGGTCTGGCCAGTACCAAAATCAGACTGGCAATCAGATTACCAATAACATTCTGTGAAGCAAAGCCGATAACTATTCCCGCAAAAGCTCCCACGCTGATAGCTAATGTAGGATTAGCTGATAGAATGGCAATAAGAGAGATAGCCAGGATCAAGTAAGAAACAACGCGAAATACAGCTCTTACACTTATGCCGAATTGTGCTATCTCGGATTTTTTAGCGCGCTTGATAATTTCTCTTCCGATCAATTCGATTAACGCAATCGATAGAATCCCTACTTCGGCGGCAATGATATGACTGCGCTGTAACTTAAGAGAGGTAAATTTTGTTTCCGAATCAAGGAAATGTGTTGTAAGAAATATCAACACTATACCGAATATTATGATAAATATAATGAAAATACTGTTTCTAGAGAATCTGCGGTTGCTTTCTATTTTTTCTTCTTTTGCGTTCATTTCCACCCTTTATCAAATATTGCTGAAACAATATGCTTTTCACAACATTATACATATGTGGGTTGGTAGGGTAACTCAGCTTGTTTTTAAACCGTTATGTGATTAACTGTTAAATAACCAGCTAGATTATAGCACCTCAAAAGTAACATATCTATATCCAAAATATCTATAAAAAGGGAGAACAGAAGTGCTGCCCTTTTTAGTTTCATCTGTAGTGTATATAATGGACACATAATGGTGACCGGCAAAAGCTCACGCAAGAAGCAATATATCATTATCGGCTTGATGGTAACGACGACATGTATCACGGTCGTTGGTTCCGTTTTTCTTATTAAAAATTGGGAGTACGTGAGCCGGTTTGAGCCCCATAGTTATTTAGGGCTTTTTCTGATATCCTTACTGTCCGGTGCGCCGATACCGATACTGACGCCGGGTATTCTCATCACGTTTACTCTCGGCAGTATTTTAAACCCCGTACTAGTGGGAGTAGTTGCCGGGCTGGGTAATGCCGTGGGAAATATTCTTACTTATTGGGCCGGCCACGGTGGATTACGATTTTTTTCGACTCTTGGCAATATCAGCCAGGTCGGTGACCCCGACTCCGGTCGGATAGGACGATTTTTTAAGAAGATAAAGGGGTCACGATTAATGGGCATCGTTAATCGTCAGGGAATGGCAGCCATTTTCTTGTTATCTATTATCCCCAATCCTCTTCTCACACCCATGGTTCTCAGTCTGGGGGCAGCACGTTTCAATTTCATGAAATTCCTTCTTGCCTGCTGGGCAGGCCAGACAATTCAGGCGATGATACTTGCTTATTTAGGTTATTTCGGTTTACGTTCTCTAGGTATATTTAGTGGAATTTAGGAATGTGGATTCGTACCTACTTTCCACTGCAAAATCTCAGAACAACACTTTTATAGCCACTTTTTTCTTCTGAAGTAGAACACCAGGGAGATACCAACGAGAAGCATGAAACCTAAGAGGGCAAAGTAAGCCCAGTGCCACTTCAGTTCCGGCATGAACTCAAAATTCATTCCATAAATGCCGGCAATAAAAGTAAGCGGTATGAATATAGAAGCAAAGATAGTGAGTACTTTCATAACTTCGTTCATCTTATTGCTGATACTAGATAGATAAAGGTCAACCATACCGGATATCATATCTCGATAACTTTCTATAGTATCAATAATCTGGATTGTATGGTCGTAGACATCCCGGAGATACGCGCCCGTAGATTCGTGAATAAGTGGTGATTCACTCCGTTCCAAACCATTAATCAACTCCCTTAAAGGCCAAATGGATTTCCTTAAAAATATCATCTCGTTCTTCATTTCCCGGACATACTGCAAAGTTTCCGGGGACGGATTTGTTGCCAGCTGTTGTTCTGTATCTTCTATCTTTTCGCCAGCATTTTCCAGAATCAGGAAGTAGTTATCAACGATAGCGTCTAATAAAGCGTAGGTAAGATAATCTGCCCCGGCCTTTCTAATCCGACCCTTATTACTTCGAATCCTGTCTCTTATCGGGTTAAAAACATCTCCTTCATGCTCTTGAAAGGAAATGACAAAATTCGAACCAAAGATTAAGCTGACCTGTTCTGCTTCTATTTCGTCTTTCTTCTCACCGGGGTAGATCATCTTCAGAACAACGAAGATATATTCCCCGTAATCCTCCATTTTAGGCCGTTGATCCGTATTTAAGATGTCTTCTAATAAGAGAGGATGCAGGCCGAAATGGCTACCAAGCTTTTCTATAATCTCCACCTCGTGAAGACCATCTATGTTGATCCAGGTAACGGTTGGCTTATCCTTGAAGGGAAAGCTTTCCTCTATATTCTTCGCTTCTTTCTCTTCAAACTGCGCCTCATCATAGTCAAGAATTCTGATTTTAACCTTTTCAGCTTTTCTTTCTCCTACATGAATGAGTGAACCAGGAGGAAGTCCTGCTTTTTCCGATCTTTTTTTTATCAACCTGCGCATTGTCACCTCCATTAGTAGTATATTCCAGTGGTGAAGAAATTTTATACAAATAGCACTCATAAAGCAACTCGGAATTGCAGAAGTACGGAGGATTCGGCAAGCAAATGAAGAGCTAATATGGTATCACCAGTGCGATCAAGTGTGTACGAATCTTGAGAGTGATTAGAAAGTGCTAAGCCCAGCCTTCAGCAATGAGCTTATCATGCAGCTCATCGGGATGGTGACGGTA
>Ga0315555_1002406_pt1 | contig 13159 bp, 11 predicted proteins | sample SalMarSW160380MG_FD_202113 | JGI IMG/M metagenome (GOLD analysis project Ga0315555, IMG submission 202113) | Salt marsh sediment microbial communities from the Plum Island Ecosystem LTER, Massachusetts, United States - Salt Marsh Sediment SW1603-80 ...
ACCCTTGTCGGAAGTTGCACGATATGTTGGAGTAACTACTTCTGCTGTATCGAAGATGATTGGCAGTGAAGTGATTTAATTCAACAAATTCAAGAACGTCCCCGAATGAAGATTATAAGTTAAAATGGTAAATGATATGTAAGGGAAAAGAGGCGTCAGATCTCAAGATTCACTGGACAAATAAACGCTGATTGCATCGGCTGAGATCGGGAAGCGCAGATGTCCGAAGGGGGAAAGCTCTGGCAAAGCCGGAATTATATTCGTTCTTTCAACATTGAATCTTATAATCTTATGTACGCCCCATATTGTCCAAATTATGATACGCTACCTGCGGGAATTCTTTGATTGACACACAACGATACTTTCCCTATACTTCTTGTGAAAAAAGGGCAGTTCTTATCATTTTAAATCAACTACTTCTTGAGAGCAAAGGAGGTTTTCTATGAAGCGCACGAAATGGTCAAACGTTACAAGAAACTTTCTTGGCTTATTGTGCATGATGGCGGTCCTTGGTCCTGTTAGCATCCAGGCGGCTGCATCGATTCCCACGGCAGAGGGCCCGATCCCGGTGACCGCCGAATCGTATCCTTTCGGGGCAGCTATCCGGACGAACGCACCCCAGGATCTGTCCCGGTTCGGATACATCGAGGAGGAGTATCTGATAAGCGGATCTGCAAATGTGTACGACTTCGACGCCCAAGGCAAAGTCATTGTGAAGACGGCCCGTGCGCCTTACACCACCCGGATTCTAGTGCGCCGACCTGCTTCCCCCAAAAAATTCAGCGGCACAGTCGTCGTTGAGCTCTTGAATCCAACCGCGATGCACGATCTCGACTTTCAGTGGCAGTTTGCCGCTGAATACTTCATCGAGCATGGGGATGCCTGGGTGGGAATCACGAGCAAACCGGTGGCGGCAAAGGCCCTGAAGACCTTCGACCCAGGGCGATATGCCGCTGTTTCCTGGGCGAATCCACTCCCTACGGACCAGACGTGCTCCAAACCCGTCTCCTTTCTTCCCGACTCAACCCCGGAGACGGAGAATGGTTTGACCTGGGATATTGCGAGCCAGGTGGGCGCCTTGTTGAAATCCGAGGCAAAACATAATCCCCTCAAGGGATTCCCGGTCAAAATGGCCTTTCTGACGGGGTATTCCCAGACAGGCGGGTATGTTGTCACCTATGTCAACTTCATCCGTCCACTCCCGGACGCCCTCGGGTCCAAGGGCAAGCCGGTCTATGATGGGTACCTGATAGGGGATGGTGACGCCCTATTAATCCCCCTCAATCAATGCTCCGCACCGCTGAAGCCGGGCGACCCGCGTTTTGTCATAAGGCCTCGACCCGAGCCGGTGATCAGCGTGGTGTCACAGATCTTGTGGACAGGTATGGGAGCGGACCGGGCCGACAGTGACTCCCCGGAGGATCGATATCGCCGTTACGAGATTGCCGGTGCAAGCCACATCAATCAAAAAGCGGTCAGCCTGTGGCCAAAGCCTGATGATATGATCAAGGCCGGCATTACGTCACCGCCGCCAAACTGTAACGAGTTCGCCACATACGGTATGACGGATTTCCCCTCGGAATACTTCATGCGCGGGGCCTTTGCAAACCTCGATGCATGGGTGCGCTCGAACATGGCCCCGCCCAAGGCCTCGCGGATCGTATTGGAGCCGGCCCCTAAGGACTCAAAGCCCACCTGGCCGCCTTTTATACCCGTAAAACTGGATAAGTACGGTAACGCTGTAGGAGGGGTCAGATCCCCTTACCTTGATGTGCCCACAGGGACCTATTACGCGCGCAGCACACCCGCAAACCCTGATGACCCTGCAACCCGCCTGTTCTGTGCCCTGGTGGGTTATAAGGTGCCATTCAAGAAGGAGTTGCTTACCCAGCTTTATCCGACCCATGACAGTTACGTGAAAAAGGTGAACGCCCAGGTTGATCAGATGGTAGGAGCCAGGTTGATCACAAAATCCGATGGGCAAAGGATCAAGAACGAGGCAGCAAAAGCAGAAATACCCTGAAACACCTCGCGCACAGCGCCATCCTCCTTCAGCCGATCGCCAGAAGGGGGATGCACAAGCCGGGCGATAAGGAAACAGTAATTGGGGGTCTTGACTTGAGACAAACGCTCGGGAATTCCCTGATCATTCGGGTTCCGAAAGCGGCTTGCTCTGACATGCCCCAGAAGAGATTTCTATTCATCCGTTCGTTATGCCCGTAACGCCGTTGACGAACTCAAATCGTCCAATGTCAAGACCTGATCCCGTAACATGCTTGGCCTTCACAAGGAGCCGGATGTGGTTGGGGGTCACCGAGTAGTTGAGCACGCTCCGGCCACAGCGCTTCGTTGCCTCAAAGAGCCACTGAGGGAACCGCCCGCGGTCTCTGGCAAACCTGAGAAGTAATTCTTCATGATCCTGAAGAAGCCCATCATCTTCGTCCTAATCAAATCGCCGCGCGAACGAGATCAGTCATCAGAAAGTAGGGTTTCGCTGGCGAAGCGATTTGATTTACGGTTCCGACAAGATACATCGGTCGCGATGGACAGGTGAACGCGAATGACCCCATAGATCCGGAGTGCCCAATGAACTCGGGAAGCGGATGCGGCCAGAGGAATCGCGGTAGCCGGAAGTACATGAGACCATAGCCGTAACGAAGGGGAAAGAACATCGAGTTCCAGTTCATCATCCGTTCGAAGAGCGCTTTATCGAAGAGCCGGCCCTCGAAAAAAGCGCGTAGAAAAATCATGCCCTCGGATACAGCAATTGGGGACGTACATCAAATTATAAGTGAAAATGGTAAATGCTCTATAAGGGAAAATAGGCGGTAGAGCATAACATACACTGGACACCTATAAGGAATAAACTAATGGGTATTTCATTTGATGATATTGAAAATGCATTCTTTTTTGTAAGCATGGATCAGGAGTTCATGAATAATGCTTATCTATGCAAAGAAACGGGAGAAATATTCTATACCTCGGAAATGGGTGATTCGGATGAACTTCCGGAAGACATTGACAATCCTGAAAAATACATAGCTATCCCGCATAAAAATGAACTAGACCTTGGCAGAGCCCTTGTTTTTGAATTCACATCAATATATTTGCCTGAAGAACTTGACGAAGTTTACTCAATCTTTCGCCGCAAGGGCGCATATTCAAGATACAAAGATCTTCTTGAAAGGAAGGGTGCCCTTGACGATTGGTACCAATTTGAAAACGAACGGCAGGAGTCGGCGCTTAAAGAATGGTGCCGCGAAAATCACATAGAATTAAAAGGTTAATCGGGTGAGGGGGAGTCTCTAACTCCCCCTCACCACACCATCCGCCTTCGCAATGATGCTATGGCGGGAAAAGCCCCTCGTGCGGGTCTCCCTTTCGACAGGCTCATCACAAGCTCTGGCTCATAGCGTTGCACTCCGGCTTCCTTCATATATCGATAATTATGTTTCATCCAGTACATCGTTTTTTCTATGGCCGGAACGAATCCTGTGTGTACTAACACCTTTTTCCCTTGACACCGTTTCCCAACAATGGCAAGCCATCACGGTAGTGACTACTTGTGGTGCACGTATGGGATCTAAATGCCATAATTATGCGATACCATTCACGCGAACCCTTATATTGCTTGGGGCGATCTGGTTCACGGGCGCTGCATTGGCCTCCCCTATTCCAGTGCACACCGAAACGGTCTTCTCAAACCAGAACTGGTTTCCGCTGCCTGAGCATGACATGAAGGCCGCTGCCATCGACTCGGCGCTGTCGGTCTTGAGCGAAGGCGGCCATTTCGTCCTAGTACTCGACGACCAGGGGTCCGATGAGCGCATGGGCACCCTGGAGTTCCATGTATCGCTCATCGAGCCAGCGGAGACTGCCAAGCTCACCATAATACTGCACCTTCCCGATGGACCCAGCTATATTTCCAGCGCGTCTACCTCATTGCATGGCAAGGATTATCAGGGTATCTACGAGGCACTCGAGTCCATCGGAAGATCAGCAGCAAAGCGGCTCAATGCAAAACTCACGGAATCTCCCAAGAAATCACCGGGCGAACCAATCGGGACGCAGGAGCCGGGCGCCATCCCCGATGATCCGGCCGCCAAGGGCACCTACGAACAAGGCCAGCGACTCAAGGAGCAGCTACGTTTTGCCGAGGCACGGGATTGTTTCGAGAAGGTAGCCACCATAAACTCGCCTGGCTCTTCACGCTGGGCAAGTCTCTCTGCTGATGAGCTTCGCTACGGGCTGCCCGTCTTCGAGGCCAAACAATGGCTGCTCAACGTGGGGAAATCCCCGAACGATCATTCCCATACCAACCACTGCTTTATCCAGGCCGAAGAACTTTTTCGCCAGGCCCTGAAGGAGAACACTCACGACACGGGACGTATACAGGAGCTACAGAGATACCTCGACGAGATCGCCATAAGCAGGCGGGCATTCGAGAATGCCGCAAGAGCATCGGCTATGAGCAGGGCACACCATCTGCGTATCGTTATGCTCCAGTATTTCGTGGAGATGGGAGGATGGCCCGATGAGAACTGCATGAAAAGTGAGGTGTTTGTCCAGGTACCTGATTTAACGATCGAACACTACCGCCGTGACCACGGCACCATTATCCTTACGGTCAAGGACATCCGCTCGAATCAATCCTTTCAGGTAATCGGAGACGCACGCGGCTCGGTGCAAATCAAGTAAAGATCCCTGCCCTTCTAGGAATGAATGTAATCCGGGACGTACATAAAATTATAAGTTAAAATGGTAACTACCTTGTAAGGGAAAAAGGCGTTCTATCCCACTATTCACCGGACAAATAAACGCTGGTTGCATCAGCTGAAATCGGAAAGCACAGATGACGTCTTTGAATGATGCGCTCTCTATATCAATGGCTATTCTTACGATTTGACAGTAACGCGAAACAATCCCCACAAGGGAAACCTTAGCGGAGGCTTGAGCGGTGTGACGGGAAACTGTCACGCACGGTTCTGAGGGCTTGGGGCTGGCAACAGCCCCTAGCTGCCCGACCCTCTAGGCCACATTGGGAGGGCCTTTCCGATGACCCTAAGATTTTTCTTGCCTTTTTGTATCCCAAAAGATACTCTTGACCTATGATAGAAGTCCTGCAAACGGAGGTGTATGCCGAATGGTTCAAGGGCCTGCGAGATCGGCAAGCCTGAGCTCGCAGTAATACGCGCGTCCGTCGCTTGTCGCTGGGCAACCCTGGCGATGTAAAACCGGTGGGAGAAGGAGTCTCGGAAATGCGAATCGACTATGGTCCTGGGTACCGAGTCTATTTCGTTCAGCGCGGGCAGACGCTCGTGATCTTGCTCGGCGGCGGCGATAAGCGGACCCAGGACCGAGACATCAGGACAGCGCTGGAACTGGCGCGAGAACTCTAGGAGATTCTTATGGCGAAGAAGACGAAAACCCGACCCTGGGATGTTGCAGAACATTTAGAAACCAAAGAGGACATGGCTGCCTATTTGGAAGCTGCCCTCGAAGACGGCGATCCTGCCCTGGTGGCAGCTGCTTTGGGTGACATCGCACGTGCCAAGGGAATGGCGGATATCGCGCGCGAGACAGGTCTCGGACGCGAAAGCCTTTATAAAGCGTTGTCGCCCGAGGGGAACCCTGAGTTTACCACAGTACTAAAGGTCGTGAGGGCGCTTGGGCTGAGGTTGCGGGCTACCATAGGTCATTCGTAAACTATGATAAGTCACTCCAGCGGATGCCTTACAGCCACTGCTGAGTCAATCGTTATAAATTAGGTATTCAAAATGGAACCTCATTGGACAACAATAGGGATTTTCTGGGCTAGTGTCGTCCTAGCATTGATCACAGTCAAAGCAACTATTATCAATTGGCTCATATTTCGAGCACAAATTGATCCACAGGTTATCCTCTATGCAAAACACGATGAAGCCCGTCCAAGTATAATGCTTCTTGTTATCAAAAACGTTGGAAAAGGATTGGCAAGAAATGTACATTTTGAGCTTTCAAAGCCTTTGCCACATAGAGCATTCAGCATTGAACTGAAGTCTGTAATCGAGGGTACATAAAATTATAAGTTAAAATGGTACATGCTATGTAAGGGAAAATAGGCGTTAGACCCCACTATCCACGGGATACATAATCACTGGTTGCATCAGCTGAAATCGGAAAGCACAGATGACCTAAACTGTCGCTCCACCTGATCCTAAGGCCATCGGTCCAGGTAAGCATATGGTTATATCGATGTTGAGTATAGCTGCTATCATTTCTAAAGAGGAAGGGTCTGGAAAAAGTTTCAACTAGCATATGAAATATCAGCGGATTTCATACAGTGGCAAGTTTACTTGAATCGGGAAATCATATGGATAATCAAATAATACCTTCGCTAGATCAAAAAAAATTTCGAGACAAATGGTTTCATCAGCGAGATGATCTCACCGGCGAACACAGATGGGGAGATGCCGGGCAAATAATTTGCGCTTTGCTTTTCTTTGGGGTCTGGATAACCGATTCGTTTTTTCTAATGTATACCACACAACTTAATGAGGTGGTATCACCTTTGGTAAGGAAACCAATAGGCTTTTTGCTTCTATGTGTCGCATCTTATTTTGCATGGTCTGGTCTGATGATAGTGTTTGGTGAAGTAAGAGAAAAACCATCTGTTATTCGAAAAGGCGTTTTCGGCTTGGTACGACACCCGATATATCTTAGCGAGGTATTCCTATATCTTGGTCTCTTTATGCTTAACATGTCCTTAACGGCAGGTGTGGTATGGATTGGCGCCTCGGTTTTTCTATATTATCTATCCCGGTACGAAGAGAGATTATTGCTTGATCGCTTTGGCAAGGATTATGAATCATACATGCGTGATGTTGGCATGTGGATACCGCGAATACGAAGGAAATGAAAAGGATAAAAACAACTCGGTTTAATTCAAAAATAATTGGGTACATAAAATTCCAATATCAGTCATTTTATAAAACAGGAGGTGTGCCATGCGTATTCTGGATGTTCGAGACGGGAATAAAGATGATATCGAAAAAGGGCAAGCCATACTTCTTGCAGAAATCGCTCATCCATCCAAAACGGTAATGATAATACGAGGTGACGGGCCGGAAATAGCTCAATTCGCGGATGCCGCAGCCGGCCGTTCTGATCCATTCCCATGGCGTGAGGTGGTATGGGTAAAAAATAATAGCATTTTTAAAGACGGTCAGGAAAAAAGGCTTTTTCCCAAAGGAAATGATAAAAGCTGTGCGGTCATACTTGATCTTGACGATACGCCGCTTGTTTGGCTTAGTGCCGACAGCAACCCCTTACAAATCGAAAAAGCTTTCTTGAAAGCAGGGAGCAACTAGCCATGAAATTGATGCTTTGTTTTCGGCCAGTGTTAAGGCGCCTATATAAACAAAAAGCTCTTTTCATATCATTTTTTCTTGCCCTATTAACCTGCCCATTTACTGGCATCCCTTTACTTGCAGATGAAGGCGCCGAACCTTGGATGGCCGTTATTTACACGGAGTGGCCTGACAGCGGGGATTATGCAAAAGAAGGGCGTACTATAAAGGCGGAGAGGAATGCACGCTTCGGCATCGACATAAACAGCCATGTCGATGTAACCATAAACGGGAAGACTCTTGGGCGCGAACTTTCCAAAACTCTGCACGGAGGATTGAGCCCTAAAGTCAAAACGCTTAGAGAACGCGTGGATCAGCTTAAGCAGACAGCAGACAGCATAAACGAAGTGATGAAAAGTCTTAAGGAGCTCTTTTCGCTATGGAATAAGGCGGAGCAGAATCCTGAAATGTGGCCAATAATTCGCGAAAAAATACGCAGTTTCAGTAATACAATGAATACGATATTTGAAACTCTCGAAAAGGAAATTACGGAACGGCTCAAAGCTCAGGGGTTGGATGAAACTGCTGCACAACAAGAAAAAGATAAAATTATGTTCCCCGTTTTAACGAATGAGGGGTACAGCTGGAGTGTTTTAACGCAGCTATTCCAGCAAGAGATATCATTTCTTGATGATGAGCTCATAAAGCTTCTGCCCGAAATCGAAAAGCTGGACATCGAAATATATGCATATCTTATACGTGAATCAGGCAACGGCGCGCAGGTCCCGATTCATCTACCTTTATACAACGAGGTTAAGGAGTGTCTCCCTACGAGGGTTGAAAAAGTTACCTTTCATATTCCGGAAGAACAGATGCAGCTTTATGAACAACATACTGAAACTGTACAAACAATGACAGAGGCAAAAAATCTCGCAGGAGCCCTGCGGACCCAGCTGGAGCTAAACGCACGGGCACTTGAAAAAAGTATTAATGATTCATTTAAACCGGCGGTTAGCGCGGTTAATAATGCGGGTGATTCGATTGAAAACCTTACATACTGGACTGTCGATGACAATATTGAGGCGTGGATTAGTGCTGTCGGAGATGATCTCAAGAACTCGCCCCAGGGACAGAAACTCATAAATTCTTATAGGAACATGAAAACAAGTCTGATTGCTACCTATAATGAAGCAGTCATTAATATCGATCTCCTTAAATCTTATGCAAAACAACAACAGACTTTTGCCAGCACCACACCGGAAAGCGCCATGATGATCATCCTTCGGGAAATGAGGCGGACATCCTATGCTATAAAAGCCGGAGATCCCACCATGCTCCTTCCCAGAGCCCTGCATCCGGCGACATGGATGGAACAGTTTGATACAATCCAGAAATTTTTGGATGTTGTAAATGAGACCGAACAGCAGGCACCCGCCATAGTATCGAATATTGAACATGTTACAACCGAAGGAAGAAACCCGATTACAGATGCCAAAAACGCCGTTAACGCAATCCGGTTTGTGCAGAACCAGCTGACAGGCATCGAACCAGAAGTGCGATCCTGGATTGGCAAGGTACTTGGCCTTCCGCCGGTACTTGCAGCGGTCGACTTGGAACCCCCTGCAACCCAAAAACGGCTTACTATCACCCGGGATTTGAATACATCATTCGACCTTAAAAGGATATGTGGCGAAAGAAAGGAGCTCGATACTGTTCGAGTATATTATCGGTTCTTCAAGGGGTCGGGGCAGCTGAATGCCGGCTGGTTTAACGACTTTCAACTTCGTCTATTTGGCTGGCGGGACGACATTATTGCAGGGATCTCTTTCGCCAATCAATCCGGTACCAGTACCTTTAAGCCGATAGCCAGCTTAAGCTGGATTTTGAACAAAAACAGGTGGCCTAAGATACAAGAGGACGGCAAATCTGACAGCGGCGTAGGCGAATGGAAAGCAATCGAATGGTTCAGCGGTGCTGGTATTACAACCATGCCACTTGATTTCGATCAAAACCAGGACGCTGAAATAGGATTTGCTTTCACGCTTTCTTTTATTAATAAAAAGATACTTGTAGGATACGGCGCCAACCTGCAGGCTGAAAATGATCCGGGATTTTGGTTTTTTTCGATTAATTTGTTGGACACACCGGGAATGATAAGCCCTTCCTCAAAACGAAATCCTTAACCGTTCAACTATGTAAGGCCTTAAAGGCTGGTGCCAAAAAAAGCGGAACGTTCTTAACTATAAAAACCGCTTGACAGGCCCGACCAAACTGACGGTTTGCTTTGACGATAGAACGGCGAAACTTCTTTACTGATTATTGGTTTATGATGTTGTTCTTGCCTTAGAAGTGGACCTTTTAGGAAAGGATATCGCCGTACTCCCCCGAATGATCAAAATCGACCAAGCTTATGACGACATCCTGAAATTGACGAAGCCCGGCAGGGAATAACCGATTCGCTCATTACCAACCATCAAACGAGAGGAGGGTACAGACATGGCGACACAAGAACTTATTCTTGAAAAGAATATGGGACGGGGCTAAATAAATAAATTGAAAGTATCATACTTGAACTGATAGTGATATCTTTATGCCAAGATTGGCCCGATTAGACGCCCGCCCGCCTCGTCTGAGCCTCGCGATGGCGGGCAGGCTCCCGGCGTTCTGCACCACGTTATTATACGAGGCATTGAGCGCAGAACCATATTCTGGGACAGCAACGACCGGGATGATTTTGTAGCCCGTTTTGCGGATCTCATTCCCGAAACCAAGATAGCCTGTTATGCCTGGGCGCTGGTAAGGGGGAGCTTCTAACTCCCCCTCCCCACACCATCCGCCTTCGCAATGATGCTATGGCGGGACACGCCCCTCGTGCGTCCGACAATTTGCGTTCACCTTCAAGCCAGCATGTACCCCTTTTTCGCCATGTGGTGGGTGAGAAGCGCATCGATGCCGTTAAAGATGACGAGCAGGACGAGTATGGCATATTGACCTTCCAGGAGATTCAGGATCACGAAGGCCCACACCAGCACGGAACCCATGATCTCCAGGATGCCCAGAAATCGATGTCCGAGGTAAAGGTCGCCAAGCCCGGGCAGCAGCAAAGACCTAAACATGGCCTTCTTAGGCTCCTTGAACTCCCGTTCGCACCGGGTGCACTTGATCAGGCCCGCTTCCAGAGGCGCGAAGCAGGAAGGACAGAGATTCTCCAAAACTCCCCCCGATGAGGAGGCCTCCGCAGAGTCCTCCTTCCTCTCTTTGAAGAACAGGGACAATTCCCTTGCAGCCGCCCTCTTGATGCCGGTGAGGATTCGCTTCTTCCCTTTCATCATCTTGAAGGTGAGCCGGCCGAACAAGGAACTCATGGTCACCTTCTTCAGATCGTGATAAGGCACCTGAAACAGATAGTTCGTTGGCCGCTTCTTCCTGTTATCTATATTGATGAGGAGTGCCCTTTGATTCGTGCCGAGGATGGCATAGCGGTTGTACATCGTGGTCAGTAACCCGTTCCCGAAAAAGATCTCAGCCGGATAATACGCGGTTCCGCCGCCGATCCGCAGGACCCGCTCCTCCTCGTTCAACGCCTTTGCAAGGATGCCCTGAACGGACTTCAGCACCTTTAGCTTATATTTGTTCAGGCCGCTCTTGTACCTTCCGTTCTTCTTGGGTTTGAAGATCTCCCCGTAATCGAGTTGCGGCGAAGCCAAAACCTGCAAATCCGGGTAATCCTCCAGGAGAACCGGGTCAGACGGCAAACCAACCCTTTCCCTGCTCGGTGCTGGCGACTGCTTCGGAATCGCCGGAGGCTCACTCGCAACAGCCGGCGCACTCTTCTGAAGCCCCTCGATCACGATCCGGCCGCCGCACTTCTTGCAGATCGCTGCCCCACCCTTTGCGGGGATCTTGCTCTCAGGTATCCTGTAAGGGCTGTTACAGGAAGGACACACAATATTTCTCATTCTCACGGCTACCATTCTGAACCTCCTTGTAGTATTTGGGCCTGTTGGTCGGACCATGCCATCATATTGATATAATGCAAATACCCTGCCAAGCCATCCGCTCTGAGGTCTTAGAACCCCATCTTCATACAGCGAAAGGATCTTGTAAGGACCGCTTTGCAATGCCTGTCTGCACTACGTCTACCCGCTCTTCCGTCCTTGAACGACGTTTTCACAGACAGAAAAATCATTCTAAACCTTACGAGACGGACGGAGATGGGACGTAGTTGACTATGTTGACAAAATAATGTACGTTTTCGCACAAGAGAACCGGGAAATGGGGAAAGAAAAGAGGGGATACGGACAATGCCCAGACAGGCAAGGTTGGATTCACCCGGCACGCTTCACCATGTGATCGTCAGGGGGATTGAGAAAAGAAGGATCGTTGATGATACGAAAGACCGGGAGAACTTCGTCAACAGGATGGGAGATATTGCCTTAGAGACCTCCACCACCATCTATGCATGGGCGCTTCTGACCAACCATGCCCACATGCTCCTACGCAGTGGCAGAAAGGGATTATCCGGGTTCATGCGGCGGCTTCTGAGCGGCTACGCCAGCTCGTATAATATCCGTCACAAACGGTACGGCCATCTGTTTCAGAACCGCTACAAATCCATCGTGTGTGAAGAGGATGTCTATTTCAGGGAACTGGTTCGCTACATCCATCTCAACCCCTTGAGAGTAACCCTGGTGAAGAGCCTGAGAGAGCTTGATGGCTACCCCTGGTGCGGGCACAGCGGTATCATGGGAAGGAAAATGCATGAATGGCAGGATCGGGACTATGTCCTCTCGTGGTTTGGAAGACGGGAGCCAGAAGCCACAACGGCCTACCGACGATATGTAGCCGAGGGAATAGAGGATGGCAGACGCCCTGAGCTGGTCGGGGGCGGGTTGATTCGATCCCTCGGCGGCTGGTCTCAGGTGGTATCGCTTCGAAGAAGCAAGCAGAGGGTATTGGGTGATGAGAGGATACTGGGCAGTGGAGCATTCGTAGAGCGGATCATCGAGGAAGCTGATGAAAAAATCAAATATCATCTTTCCGGCCATGAACGAAGGCAGGAGGTGGAGCGCCATAGGAGAATGATATGCCAACAGGAAGGGATCAATGTGGAGGAACTGAAATCCGGGAGCCGGAGGGGAGCAATTTCGAGAATACGGTCTGACCTGGCCCTCTATATGGTTGAGGACTGCGGTATTCCCTTGGCAGAGGCAGGTCGTCAGTTGGGGGTTTCCACCTCTGCCGTTTCCAAGATGATCCGCCGGAGAAAGAGTAATTCAACATAGTCGACTACGTAATTATACGTACAGAAAAGGACTGTGTGATGGTTTCTATCGATGTAAAAGGAAATGCAGTAACCATTTCGGTGCTCGGCTCTCACAAAATATGGGCTTTTAAGCGCAGGATATCCTTCAATAAAGAAGCGATCTCATGGTTTGGTAAGGTGGATCCAAATCTCAGACCCCCATGGCTAAGGTGCCCTGGGACGCATATTCCTAAGATCATTGCAGCGGGGACCTATTACGGGAGAGGAAGAAAAGAATTTTGGGACACAACATTCAAAGGAAAAGCTATTCAATTTGATCTGAAGAGCAGCAGGTATACTCGTATTGTTGTAGATACAGAAGATCTAGATGCGGCAATTCATGCATTATCCTAAAGAGAATACTTGTGTACATTAAATAATACGATAAAATGGTATATCCTACGTAAGGGAAAAGAGGCGTTCGATCCCACCATTCACTGGACCAATAAACGCCCGTTGCATCAGCTGAGATCGGGAAGCACAGATGACGTCTTTGCATGGTGCTCTTTGCATTTAAAGTTATTCT
>Ga0315555_1002411_pt1 | contig 13146 bp, 8 predicted proteins | sample SalMarSW160380MG_FD_202113 | JGI IMG/M metagenome (GOLD analysis project Ga0315555, IMG submission 202113) | Salt marsh sediment microbial communities from the Plum Island Ecosystem LTER, Massachusetts, United States - Salt Marsh Sediment SW1603-80 ...
AATGATCGGCGGAGAATCACCTTTCCCCGGGATCTGGTGACCGAACAGGCGCAGAAGGCGCCGCAGCGGGTGCTGTTGTGCGGGCGGGAGGCGCAGCACGATCTGGAGCTGGGCGGCGACCGGGTTCACATGGGTACCGGCGGCGCGGCCATCAAGATACTCGATCTGCAGAGCGGTGAGGTGCGGCCCAGCACCCTGAGGGATTTGTATCTGCTGGGACGGCTTGTCGATCGGCTGGAAAATATACATTTCTTCCTGCGTCCCTGCCTTCCTCTCGATATCCCGGAGCGGGACTACGATGAAAATATCTTCTACGCGTGCTTCCGCGCGACCGGCAAACACGTGATGGGAGGGGTCAACGACATCGAGGGTTTTCGGAAGGTCCTGAAGATGGCCAGCCTTCTGGCCGGAGGAGACCCGCAGCTCGCCGCCCGACCCTTTTTCTCCGTGATTACATCTTTCATGATCAGCCCTCTCAAGCTCAGCACGGTACCGGTGGGAATCATGCAGGAAGCCTGCCGCCACCGGATACCGGTGGCCCTGTCCAGCGCCCCGGCCGCCGGCTCCACCTCTCCCATTACCATGGCAGGGACCCTGGTCCAGTTGCATGCAGAGGAGCTGATCGGGATCGCGATCGCCCAGCTGACCAATCCTGGAGCACCGGTACTGTACGGCGGTATCCCCGGGGCGGCCAACCTCCGGACCATGGGATACATAGGCGGAGCGGTGGAGTGTGCGATGATGAACGCCGCCGTCCACCAACTTGCCAGGTACATCGGAGTGCCGAACTACAACTCCTCCGGCCTTACGGACTCGAAAGTCCCGGACGTTCAGGCCGGTTGGGAGAAGGCTATCAGCTCAGCCCTGACGGCGATGGCCGGTTCGAACTTCGTGCATCACGCGGCGGGGATGCTCGAATCGATGCTCGCAGTTTCCTACGAACAGTTCGTGATCGACGACGAGATCCTCGGCATGTGCTACAGAATCCTCGACGGAATAGAGGTGGACGGTGACCAACTCGCCCTGCAGGCCATCGCTGAGGTCGGTGCAGGGGGTACCTATATGATGTGCGACCACACCCTGAAGCATATGCATACAGCCTTCTTCGAAGGTAACGGCGTCAGTGATCGAAGCATCCGCGATGTTTGGCAAAAGGAGGGAGGCGCGGATGCGCGCGAGCGTGCTCGGAAGATTGCCCGCTCGCTGATCGAGGGAAATCAAAAGGTGTATATGGCGCGAAAAGACGATCAGGCGCTCAGGAAGAGCTACCATATCCTCCTGAACGAAGATCTCTAGGCAAGGCTCAGTTCGATGTGCGGTATCGTAGGCTACTTCGGCGACAGGGCAAACGGCCTGTGCCGTGTCCTGGGCGCCATGGCCTCCATTCTCTATCGGGCTCCCGACAGCACCGGTATAGCCTGGTTCGGCGACCAGGCAGAGCCCATCCGCATCAGGAAAACAGTCGGAGCGCTCTCCCGATTCGTGGAAACCCAGCTCAGTGAGGAAACCCATCCGGGAGAAGCGGAAATACTCGTTTCCCTCTTAACGGAAGCGAAAGCCACAGTCGACCCTGGGGAGCTGCAGAAAGCCCTGCTTCGCTGGCAGGGTCTAGCCAAGGTTGCGGGCGAAGGGCCGGAGCAGGCTGCCGGCCTCGATCTGCTCGAAGAGGGGGGAACCTTGAGCGGATCGATCGTTCCTGGAATCTGCGGAACCGCCGGGTTGCGGAAAACCTATTCGATCGAATCCACAGAGGACCTCAGCCGTCTCATCAGCGACGGGCTCGAAAAATATGACTTGCCACCAATGGTGGTCCGGTCTCTGCTGAGGGCAGCGGTTCTGCGAACCCTTCGAAGCGGTGAAAGCGGGAGAAGCGGGATCTCCGGCAGCTATCAGGGGCTAAATGCGGAGACGGCTGTGGGTCTTCTGGATGACCTGTTTCGTCAGTCCCTGGGGCAGTTGGACCTCAACGTTCCCGGTCCGGAGCCGGATCTGGGGCAAGCGCCACGGCCGGCCGGCGGCTCGGGCGGGGTAGACGAGCGGCTCCATGCGCGGTTTCGCTCTCTGCTCGGGAACTCCTCCGTGGTGATGCCCGCGGAGTGCAGCCCGGAAGCGGTGCAACGGCTGTTCCGTCTGCTGGATGGTGCGCTGCTTTCCCGCCTCGCCTTCTATCCGGAGCTGCGGGATGGGGTGCAACGGTTCTTCGAAGAGAGCTGGCCGGAGGGTACGGAGGCTGTTGTGCCGTCCTGGACCGCGGTCTATCCGGCGGAGAAACGACTCAATGTATTCGGCAGAGCCGCGGCGGCGGCCTGGAGGTACCTGGTTACGACGGAGTTGCCCCGGTCGGTACAGGGAAGGTGCGGCAGCGGCGAGGCATTCAGATACTTCCGCTCCCCGGTGATCGCCCATGGGCGCTGGGCTCTTCAATCCCCCGTATCCGATGAAAACGCCCATCCTTTTCTCGACGCCGAGGGCAGGAGGGCGATCGTGCTCAATGGACAGTTCAGCCCGGAGGTGGAGGAGGAACTACGGGAATTCCTCAGCCAGATCGGGTATCGCTTCCGGAGCGAAAACTCCACGGAGTATCTGTCCGTTCTCTGGGGACACTATTACGACTATTTTCGGCACGAACAGACACGCGGAACCGCAATCCAGGCTCAGGTGGAGCGTGGTTTGGATCAGTACAACCTGGGAAGCCAGACGATCGACTACCGGGTTTTTTCCATGATTAAAGATCTCAGCGAGCCCGAGCTAGACGTTCTGGCTTTCCGGGAGGCGGCGGGAAAGATGGCGGCCGGCGGGGGGCAGATTGCGGTGGCGGGAATCAGTCTTTTCTCCCCCCGTTGCCTGTTCGTTGCCTGTCATGACCGACCGATTTTCATCGTGCGCCGTGTCGGCACGAAAGAGATCATGGTGGTTTCCGATATCAACGCGAGTCTGGGCCTGTTCAGCCAGAAGATGATTCAGGAAAAAGCCCGGGAACTCAAGAGGCTACGCGACGAATACAGCCGGGAGGTGGTACTGCTTCGTGGTACAGAAACCGGGTCTGAAGCGATCAAGACCAAGAGGAAGGAGCTGAAGGATGAAGAAAGCCGGCTGATGGAGGCATTTCGAGTCTCGATCCTGCTCCTGGAGGGAGAGCGGAAATTCGCCCTGATCGACACTTGCCTGGATGACGAGGGGGTGCGCCGCCGCATCACGGTTACGGATTTTGAAGGGCGGCCGATCGAGGACATCGAGAGTTTCGAGACTACCCTCGACCCTCTCCAGACGGAGATGGCCTATGCCTCTTTTTTCGAAACGCACCTGAAAGAAATACCGGGGCGCCTGCAGGATATGCTCGGCGCTTATCTTCCCGAAGGGACGGGACTGCCCCGGCTAAGACTGCGGCGCCGGCTCCTGACGCGGCGATTCGGTCAGCAACTCGCAGCCCTGGAACGGGTCGTGCTGGTAGGGATGGGCAGCTCGTACCACGCCGGGCTCATGGCCCGTACGCTCTGTCGTGAGCTTATGCCGGAGATCGAAATCCTCCTGCTCAGACCGGTGGAGGTGGAGCATGCGCTTCGCCTGATGGAGCCGGAAAAGGATCTGGTTGTCCTGATGAGCTGGTCCGGTACCACTGCGGATATGGTCGAATTTGCCAGGGAGCTGGAAACGAGCAAGATCTCCTTTATCGTGATCACCAACAAACCCTACTCGGAACTGGGACTCTACGCCTGGAGAAGCCTGGGGGTGGTGAACCTGGTCAGCGGGGAGGAGGTGACCTTCTCCGCCGTGAAAAGCACCTGCAGTTTGTTGTTCGGGGTTCAGCTGCTGGTCGTGTGGATCGCCGAACTCTGCGGCCGTGGCGCAGAGGCCGAACGGAAGTTGGCGGGGTTCGTTTCTCTGCCTCAAACGATCGAACGACTGTTGGATGAACCGGCCCTGATGCAAACCATTTCCCGCTGGGCCGGGGAAAGCTCCCGCTGTTGCCGAGGATTCGTGTTCGACGATCTGCTGTACGCAAACACGGGCAGAGAGACGGCCTGGAAATTGGAGGAAAACGGCAGGAGAATCGTGTGCCGGGTTCTTGATTACCGGGATCCCCTTCCCCGCTGTCTCGATCGCGAAGGGGCGGAGGATCTGGTGATCGTCAACGCCACTGGCAAGGCGCGTCTGGGAGAGGCGATCGAGCTGATGAAGCGGCTTTTTTTGGGGGATGTGCAATTTTACTGCATGAGCTATGAGCATCCCCGTCTCGAGCAGGTCAGGTTTTACAGCCGCGATCGGGTCCTGAGCCTGCCGAAGGTGGACGATGCGTTTCAGCCTCTGGTCGATTTGACTGTTTTCTATCGTTTCACCCAGCGCCTGATCGAGGAAGCCGGGAGGGGTATTCCCGGTTTTCCCAGAAACCGGGTGAAATCGGTAACCACGACGCGAAGCCGGCAGAAACGGTTTCCCGCTCCGGGAAGCGAGCAGGCTGTGGTCAAACGGGACCTGGAGCGAATCACAAGCGTTGCCGCTCCCCATTTCAGCGGGTCAACCCGTTGGGAACAACTGGCGCATACCGAATGGGAGAGGAAAATCTACGAGAACATCCGCAACACCGCAACACTGCTCTCCGGGGAAGATCCCCTCGGCACCCTGTTTCGTCGGCACGAAGGTGATCTCGACCGGCTCTGCTCGAACCTGTTCGACGAGCTGGGTGAAGGGGGAGAGGTGATCTTCCTCTGCTGTGATCGGACCGGCTGGGCTGCCGGTTACGAAGCTGCAGCCGTCTGGGGGCGGCTGCTCCAGGTTCCGTTGCGGATTTTCTATCGGCTGGAAGAGGTGCACAGAAAGGAGGAATCGCTTCCGATAATAGTCGTGGCTTCCGGGCTTCCGGATGGGGAAATCCTCGATTCGTTTCGCGGTGATCCCGACCTCCCTCTCTGCTGGGTGGGTCCGGAGCTGAAGCAAAAGCAGGCCGACCGGTTCAGAGGGTCTTTGGGCTACTACGTGCTTGCCGATGATTTCCCGGCTTCCACGTACTCGTGTTTATACACCGGTATCCTCCTGCTGCTGGGCGCTGCCTGGCAGCGCGCCTCCGCCGAAAAGAGCCGGATTCTGCAATCCCTGATCTGCTCGATTGGAAAGTCCGTTACGGCGGTTCTGGAAGACGAGCCTTTGAAAAAATCGATCGACGGCTTTTGGAGATGGAACAGAGAGTGGGATACCGCTTTCTATATAAGTCCGCCCTCGGGGATCGGCTATGTGTGGGAACAGATCTTTGATGCCGCAGGTGCCTTGAGCCTGGAGCATCATGTGTACGGCGACAGCGCCCACGGGCCCATCGCTACGGTGGATCCGAAGGCGGGAGAGGATTTCCTCCGGCCCCCTGTCCCTGGGGAATTGGCGGAGATCTACCGCCGAAACAATTTGATAATCCTGGATGCGACTCGGCCCAGGTATTTCGAACAGGCCAGGGATGAGGTGGAGCTCTTCTCGTCCAGGTCAGCCAGACTGCTCCTGGTTTCCCAGAGAGCCTTCAGTCCTTCCAAGGGGAAAGCGGGATGGCTGGCCGGCAGCAGCGCAGGGGAACCGCTGCTGTTGTCCGGACTGAATCCGGGAAACGTTCCGATTCCGGATCTCCACCTTCCCGTTGTGAGCTCCCTCATGGCCACGGCCTTTGCCGCCGCCTGCTTGGCCGCAAAGGGGACGAGCGGCACGGTCCCGACCTTTACCTCCCGGGAAGAAGAGAAGCGGCTGCTTCGCCGGAAGTTGCTGCTTCTCGGAGACGTCGTTTTTGAATGCGGCATTAATTTGGGTGTCTTCGATCACCGGCATTTGGCCGCCCTGCAGCGCCTGGCCCCTCTGGTGACCGAGGTGGAAAGCGCCGCCGTATTCGAGGTGCGGCGCTTCACTTCCGAGAAGAAATTGACCGATTTCTTGAAGAAACATGATGCAGGGGAGAATGTGATCGAGCATTTCCGCATGGTCCGGGCGCAGGAGCCGTCTTTCTATCTGATGAGGGAGCACTCTTACGGTTCAGAATCCAGCGAAGGGGGTTGGCAGGAAGTGTTCGGACTGTCCTGGGAAGCATTGAGCAGCGGCATGGTGCAGATCGGCGAGAGCCAGAACGGGAAAGCTCTGATCGAAATTCCTCTCCTGGCCGCACCCATGTTGCTGCGTTTAATTGTCCGCTATCTTGAGTGGGACCACGGGCAAGCCCTCGAGGCGCAGCTGCAGGATACTCTGGATGCGATGCAGAGGGGGATGATTTCCTTTAATGAGAGGAGCCCCGGTTACCTGACTATGGTGAACCACTTCAATGAATTGATGCAGTCCAGCGGAGAGGTCTGGGCGGACTGGCTGATAGCCCTCCTGCCGCGCTCCTGGTTGCTGTACAAACCGAGCCTGGAGCTGGCCGAGCTGCTGGTCGAACGCTGTGATGAGCTGGTGCAGGCGATCCCCGACCGGGAGGCTCGGCTCGCCACGATCAGAGGAGCGCTCGATTCGGTGTGGATGAGCATCACGGCCAAGGGCAAGGAACCTTTGCGCTGGCGGCGGCTTGCCGGGAAGTTGAAAAAAGAACTGCGAGGAGGAAGAAAATGACGGAAAAGCGGGACGGCCATCCGGGTATTGCCGCGTCACTGTATAAGCCCCTGGGTGAAGGGGATGTGAATCGAATCGTGGAGGAGGCGCTCCGCGTCCTCGAGAAATCGGGGATGCTCGTGTATTCCGAAACCGCCAGGGGCGTGTTCCGCAAGGCGGGTGCCATCGTTGATACGGAGCAGCCACTGGTCCGCTTGCCCCGAAGCTTGGTGGAGGATAGCATCGCCTCCAACCCCTCCAGCATCACCCTCTACTCCCGGGACGGGAGTTGCGATGCGGTGCTGGAGGACAGCAGGGTCCATTTCGGAACCGGCGGGACGGCGATCTACGTACTCGATCCGGACACGTGGAAGCGCCGGCCCTCCACCACGAAGGATGTCATTCTCTGCGCCAGACTGACCGAAAATCTGGAGAACCTGCACGTATTTACGATCAATGTATTTCCCAACGAAATCAAGGGCAACGACGATATCGACGTCAACCGCTTTTTTCATGCCTTCGACAACACGAGCAAACACGTGATGGGGGGACTATACTCTTTCAAGGGTTGCCGCCAGGTGGTGCAGATGGCCGAGATGATCGCCGGTTCCAAAGCCCGTCTGCAGGCCAAGCCGTTCGTTTCCTTCATCACCCTGATTATCAGCCCCTTCAAGATCGACGATCTGTACGGGGAGATGACCTGCTACCTGGCCGAGAACAAGCTGCCGGTTGTTGTTCCCACCGAGCCGATCTGCGGCACCACCTCTCCGGTGACCCTGGCGGCCAACGTCCTCACCCACGTGGCGGAAACTTTGGGCGGAGTGTGCCTGGTGCAGTGCGTGCGGAAGGGCGCCCCGGCCATCTGCGGAAGTGTCGGTTCCATCACCAATTTGCGGACCATGGACCATGTGGGCGGGGCCATCGAGAGGGCCATGATCAACGCCGGGGTCTCTCAGGTCGCCCAGGCCTTGCAGATCCCCCTCTACTCAACAGGTGGCACGACCGACTCCAAGAGCGTGGATATTCAAGCGGCTTATGAGAGCGGTCTGAGCAGTCTGCTCGTTGCCATGAGCGGGGCCAACTACATCCACGATATCGCGGGTCTGATGGAGGCGGATCTCACCGTCTCCTTCGAGAAAATGGTCGTGGACAACGAGATCCTGGGCATGTGCCGCCGGGTTCTCCAGGGCATCGAGGTCAACGACGAGACCCTGGCCGCCGATTTGATCATCGGGAAAGGTCCGGGAAAGGATTACCTGGATTCGGAGCACACGGTACGGCATATGCGCGGGGAGTTCTACGAACCGACGATATCCAACCGAGAGAAGAGGGACGGCGCTTACCGGGGGGAGGACGCCCTGGTACAGGCCAAAGAGCTGGTGGCGGAGCTGCGCTCCAGGGAAGCAGAGCCTCTTCTGCCCCGTGATGTCAGGGAGCAGATTCTGTCGGCCTTTCCGGCCATCCGGGTGGCGTAGCACCTCCCCCGCAAAGCGAATTCGTTCATGGAAACCAAACCCAATATCTTCAACTTTGTTTTACCCACGAAGGTGGAATTTGGCCCCGGTGTGATAGAGCTGCTACCCGATTAGCTTGCGCGAAACGAACTGCAGAAGGCGATATTTATCGTGACTCCCGGCCGTCAGCGCTCCGGCATGCTCGATCAGCCGATCGATGCTCTACAGCGTCGCGATATCGGTTCCGAGTTGAGTTCTCCAATTCTTTGTGCGGGATGAACTTGACAACATGGAGAAAAACGCCTAGATTATAAGCAATCGTTGATACATAGTTTTGTGCATTGACGGTGGTGCGTTGAGGAGCACACTGCGACCACTGCTCCTCGGTTCGGGGCCTTTACAAAATTTCCGCTGTTCGCCCTCCTGGTCCTGTAAATCCGGTGCTGCTGTTTTTGTGTATCTTTCGGTTTCAATACGGGGACGTATCGGTGCTCCGGCGTTTCCGCGACCTTCGTGGTGTCCTAATGACAACCGTGGCGGGTCATTTTGGTACTTTAATAATATCAATGTTGTGTAAATATTTGATATTAAATATAGCTTAAGGAGGTTACAACATGTGGTGACGCATATCTGGCGATCTTTACGAAAACAATAAAATACAACAGGAGGCAAACGAGTATTATGAAAAGGATCTTTATTTTTCTAGTGATGATGGTGGCGCTTTCTGCTTTCGTTTACGCCGGCGGCCAAAAGCCGGCTGAGGGCGTGGAGGAAACGGCCGAAGAGGTGCAGGAGGAAATGGTCGAAGAGACCGCCCCAGGCACGGGAGTACCTTATTCGCCGCCGATCGACATCGGCACCAAGAACTTCACCGAGCAGTATATCGCGGGCAACCTGATGGCCCTGCTGCTGGAAGATCGGGGCTACAAAGTCAGGCTGAAGACCGGGATGACCAGCACCGTTCTGCGGGAGGCCATGGAAAACGGCAGCCTCGATCTCTGCATGGACTATACAGGCACCCAGTGGCTGACCTACACAGGTCACGAGTTCAAGGGAGAATCTCCAGAGGAGATGTACGAGAATACAAAGCTCAGCGATGCCGAGCGAGGCCTGATCTGGCTAGACCCGATCTGGTGCAACAACACCTACGCAATCGCCGTGACGCGCGAATTCTCCGAAGAAAACGACGTGAAAACCCTCTCCGACTTTGCCGCTTACGTCCGTGAGAGAGAGGGAGAGGTGCCCTTCGCCAGCGATTTCGAATTCTACGCCCGCCCGGATGGAATTCTGGGGCTGCAGATGCACTACGGCTTCGCCTTCAAACCCGACCAGGTTACCACCGTACTGCCGGGCCTGACCTTCGAGTATCTGGTTCAGGGACGCAGCGTGGCCGCCATGGTCTTCGGTACCGATGCAACGGTAGTAAAGTATGACTGGGTCGTGCTCCAGGATGACAAGAACTTCTGGCCTCCCTACGACCTCGGTCCCTACCTGCGCAAGGAAGTTCTGGATGCCAATCCGGAGCTCGAAGGGATTTTGGGCGAGCTGGTCGGTGCATTCCCCAGCGATCCTGCGGGGGCCCGTACCGAGATGACCCAGCTGAACGCCAAGGTCGATATCGATCAGATGGAGCCCGAGGAAGCCGCCGAACAGTGGCTGAAGGAAAAGGGACTGATAGACTGACGAGTAAGATGTTTGCGTCTATGAGCAGGGGACCGGTTTCTCTTGGAAACCGGTCCCGGCTTCTCTACGTCTTGCGGAGGATACAATAATGTGGGTACAAGCATGGACCTATTTGCTGAAGCACTCTGACAAGATCCTCGAATGGACCATCCAGCATCTGTACATCATCCTGGTGGCCAATGCCAGTGCTGTGGTGATCGGAGTGCTGGTGGGGATTTTCATATCCGGAAAAGGCAGAGAGCGACTGGCGGATATAGTGCTGTATCTGGCCAGCATCATGATGACCGTCCCCTCTCTGGCCCTTTACGGAATCCTGATGGGAATTCTCTCAGCCCTGACACTGCCCTCGATCGGATTCCTGCCGGTGGTGATCGCCTTGACCCTGTACGGACTGCTGCCGATAGTGCGTAACACCTACACGGCTATCAGGGAGGTGGATCCTGCGATCATCGAGGCGGGCCGCGGCATGGGCATGAGCGAATTCCAGATTCTCTTGAAGGTCAAGCTGCCCCTGGCGGTTCCGGTGATCATGGCGGGGTTGCGCCAGGCCATTGTGATGAACATCGGGGTTGCCGCTATCGGTTCCTATATCGGTGCAGGCGGTCTGGGCCAGCCGATCTTCCGCGGCATCGCCAACTACCGGACCGACCTGATTCTGATCGGTGCGGTCTGCGTATCGCTGTTGGCGATCATCGTGGACATCATCATGGGAAGGCTGGAGTGGCTGACAACGCCGAAGGGAGTACGAATAAGGAGCAAGCAGTGATAAGACTGGAAAACGTCTGGAAGGTATATGCCGACGGTACCGAAGCCGTCAAGGACGTCAGCCTGGAGATCAATGAGGGGGAGTTCTGCATCTTTCTCGGACCTTCGGGATGCGGAAAGACCACCAGCCTCAAGATGATCAACCGCCTGATCCCACTCTCCAGGGGTAAAATTTTTGTAAACGACGTGGATACGATGAGGCTAAATCCCAATATCCTCCGGCGGGATATCGGCTATGCCATACAGAACATCGGCCTGTTTCCCCATTTGACCGTGGAGGAGAACATCGCCACCGTACCCCGGCTCAAGAAATGGCCCAAAGCCAAACAGAGATCCCGGGCCGAGGAGCTCCTGCACCTGGTGGGCATGGATCCGGCTACCTTCATCGATCGCTACCCCAGCGAACTATCCGGAGGGCAGCAGCAGCGCATCGGCGTAGCCCGCTGTCTGGGCGCGGACCCTCCCATCCTTCTGATGGATGAGCCATTCGGGGCGATCGATCCGATCACCCGCACCAAACTGCAGGAGGAGTTCCTCAAGATCCAGGCCAAGATCAAGAAAACCATCGCCTTCGTGACCCACGATATCCACGAGGCGATCAAGATGGGCGACCGGATCGCCCTGATGAAAAACGGGGAGCTGATTCAGTACACCGACCCCACGACACTTCTACAGCAGCCCAAGGACAAGTTTGTTCGGGATTTTGTCGGGGCCGACCGGACCCTGAAGAGCCTGCAGCTGAACCGCGTCCGGGATGTCATGCGACAGCCGCCGTTTGTCGTCAAAGTGGGGGAGGATCCGGAGAAAGTCAAGGCTCGGATGAAGCGGGAAGGCTCCAGCTGGTCGATGCTCACCGATGAGGACGACCATTTTCTCGGCTGGATAACGGACGAAGACATTGACCCGGATCGCTCGCTGCGGGAGATCATGAAACCGCCGACGGTCACGGCCGTGCCGGAGACGCCGCTGAACGACGCCCTGTCCATGATGCTGAGCAGCGCCATCGGCACCCTGTCGATTCTGGACGAGGAAGGCCGGCTTCTCGGTGTTCTGTCCTTTGACATGATCCGGGATGTCCTGGGAGAGCAGGAGTCGGTCAGGAAAGGCGGATAGAGCAGGTGAGCAAGATTGTCATTCTCGTCATGCTGCTCGTTGTTCTGCTCGGGCTGACCGTGTGGATGACCGCGATCGAGGACGTGGGCATCTTCAAGATGGCCCCGCCCGGAAAAGTGCTGAGATCCACGCTGCGGCATGTTCAGATCGTGGGCGCGGCGGAGGCGATCGCCATCCTGATCGGGGTCCCCGTCGGTTTTTTTGCGACCCGAAAGGCGCTGCGCTATGTTTCGCCGGTGCTGATCGGTATCGCCAATGTCGGGCAGACCATTCCCACGCTGGCCTTCATCGGCATCGCCGGAGCGGTGCTCGGCATGGGCTATCAGGCCGCGGTGGTCGCGTTGTTCATCTACGCCATGCTGCCGATCATCCGCAACACCTACGCCGGAATCCGCTCGGTGGATCCGACGGTCATCGAGGCCGCCAGAGGCATGGGTATGTCCCGCTGGCAGATCACCTGGAAGGTAGAGCTACCCCTGGCCCGGCCGGTGATCATTGCCGGTATCCGCACCTCCACGGTCGTGAATGTCGGCACCGCCGCCGTGGCTGGTATGATCGGAGCCGGTGGGCTGGGGGAGCTGATCGTTACCGGAATCGCCGTGCGGGTCATGCAGCTTGTGGTCCAGGGTGCCGCTCCTACCGCAGCTCTGGCCATCATTCTGGATGCAGCCCTCGGCGGGCTGGAAGAAGCGGTTACCCCGCGGGGCTTGAAGATACTCAAAGAGAAGCAGTGGCAGCAGTGATTCCCGGCTGCCACGGGAATCTTCTTCAGGTCGACCTCAGCACCACCAGATGCGCCGGGCGCAGGCTGGACGAAGCGACTGTCCGGAAATACATCGGGGGTACAGGACTCGGGGCTCGAATCCTCTTTGGCGAGATTGAACCCCGGACCGACCCGCTGAGCCCCGAAGCCGTTCTCCTGTTCCTGGCCGGTCCCTTCGCCGGGACCCGAGTGCCCTGCGGGGACCGTGCCAGCGTGATCTGCAAATCTCCCCTTACAGGCATCTGGGCCGAGTCGGATGTGGGCGGAAGGTTCACAGGGCACCTAAGATCCTGCGGCTTCGACGGTCTGGTGATTCAGGGCAGGTCGGATAGTCCGGTCTACCTGCACCTCTCCGACGGTTCCGCCGAAATCCGAAAGGCCGATTTTCTCTGGGGCCAGGATACCTTCCGGACCCATGAGATGCTGGAACGGTAGATCGGCAGGCAGCTGCCCCGAATGCTGGAGGCGTACTACAAAGTCCGGGGAGCGCCCGGGGACCCCGGCTAGCAGATCCGCTGCTGGAAATTCCGGCCGCCGCGGAAAAAGAAATCACCAGGAGGTTATTATATGGAACAAACAGAAAACCAAGTTATCGAATTTCAATGTCCCCACTGCCATGTGCGCGTACAGGCGGATAGGGATAAGCGGGGAAAGAAAGGGTTCTGCCCCCGCTGCAACTACATCATCCGCATACCCCGCGATTGAGCGGACATTCTTTGTGACCCGTACGACGGGTCGAGAGTTAGCTTTCCAGGTCCCGGTTGACCGTCAGGCGGGGAGGCCGATCAGGTAGGGGCTCAGCACGAGCAGGCCGAAGAC